>OGLS01000038.1_pt1 | contig 142998 bp, 97 predicted proteins | sample 1572881 | NCBI WGS metagenome assembly OGLS01 (sample SAMEA2582013, study PRJEB24529) | metagenome | biome: Human gut stool | place: China | collected 2011
GTATCTGAATGTGGATATTTTGGGTATGAAGGGTAAATCCAGGGTGATAACTGTTCCGGCGGATATTCAGAAACTGTGGAATGATGTACGGGTCATATTGAGAAACCCTGTGATTGCAAGGTATGAGCTAAAAGAGGATATTCAATTGGAAAAAAAGGCAGGAATCACTGCACTATGTGAGTACTCATTACTTTCGGATAATGAATATCCGACTTATGCAATTACCAAAAAAGAAATAACAGAATCCGGAATTAGAAAAATGAAGCAGGTACATTCCGGGGAAGAAATAGGATGCGTTGTTCTGGAACTGGGATACTTTATTGATTTTAAGAATAAGAAACTGGAAGATCCATTGAGTGTGACATTGTCGCTTACAGAGAGTGAGAAACAGGATGAAAGAATTGGTATTTCTATAAAGAGGATGCTGGAGGAATACGTATGGTAAAAGGCTTTTGAAAAATCTTGTGGGAGGAGGATTCAGAAAAAGTATGTACAAAGCAAAGATGAGGTGTGTGGCATTATTAATAATTATGTTAAGCATGGTAAGCTGTGGGCAGAATAGACCGGAACAGAATGATACAGAACAGAATACTTCAGAAGTTACCGAGGAGATGACACCTAATACCATAACGACTACAGCAGTATCAAATGAAGAGACTGAACCGGTTGATTTATCGGAAGATTTCAGTTTGGAAAATTTAAAAGGGAAAACCGATCCGGAAGTAATCAGACAGGAATTATCCGTCCTTCCGTTAAATATAGAAGAACTCAAAGATTATCCGATTATTGACGGCTTGTATTTCCGTATCATTCCGTTCTATTTTCAGATGACGGCAGGAGTATGTTTTCATTTTTTCCGGATGGTTGATTCCCGGTACAACGATATATGCGTAAGATGCGTTTCGGGGAGATTGTCCGTGATTAATGACCAGATTGAATATCGGCATGCTGATTTCCGTAGCAGGATAATTGAAATTGATTTTTGCCCAGTTGCCTTTTTGTCTGTCCATCTTTAGCTTTATATTGTTTCCCTGAGGGAAGAGATAGGCGATGCTGTCATGCCAGATCCATTGCGGAGCCTGCTCAAAAGCAAATTCTCCTTGGGTTGCTTGCCGGAGCGCTTTTCCCGTATTTATCCATACATTTCCATCCAGATGGCATTGATTGACAGTGGTAACGATGTCTGTCGGAACATTTGAACCGATTCCGCTGCCTAAGCAAACCACTTCGTTGTCGAACATAAACCATGATTTTTGAGCTTTTACACCATAGTCATCCATCTTGAAAGTCATTACACCGTATTTCCCATTGGACACTCCCCCTGTGAATGTGCAGGTTCCTTTGCTTCCCCAGTCAACGGGATTGCGTTTTTCGCCTGCAGGCAAGGTGGTTCCCGGTATTCTGTCCCACTCCCAGACGGGGAAGATGTCGGCATACTCATTGCCGTTGACGCGAATGTTGGTGGCGCCGTCACTCATATAGGTCCCGTATAGATTTTCACCGTTACCGCTTTCGGTCTTGTTGGTGCGTGTTGAAGAGGTGCGCACGGAAAAGTCGTAATTTTGCCGGTTGTGTAGCATATAGTCTGAGCAATGATACATTGTATTCTTGTCCGAACGCTGATACGATGCTTCCCGGGTGAGGAAACGGCGGGCAATGTCTGCATATTCGCCGGCATGTTTGGCATCAAGGGCCTGCAGGTTTCTGAACAGGGCTGCGCAATCCCCGTAATCCAATGTTCCTTTGCGGCTGACACCTCTGCCTGTTACACTGAAGTCCAGATACCTGCTTCGGAATACATTGAAGTAGGTGTTGCGGATAAAGTTGGAAAACAAGGTGAGTTTCTCCGGATTCATGGCATATTTTGTACCGTTGAGGATATTGCCCATGCGGACTATGTTGTCAACGAACACTGTTCCGTATCCGCCGATGTAAAGTTGCGGCCCGTGCTGGTGATAAGACAAGTCTTCCTGTATGCCTTCGTTTGCAACGATTTGTACGGGATAGAATATTTCATCGGCATTGACACGCACAATACTGTCATTCTTCAACAGGCAGCCTCTTACTAAATGATGAATGGCAATGTCCATTTTATTGGCGCTGGTCCATTTGCGTGGGTCGCTGCGTTCGCCCATTGCTTTTAAAATAGGCATACGGATTTCGGACGGAAGTTTCTTTTGTCCCGCATCCATCAGAGCAAGGAGCGAGGCTTGTGTTTGCGGAACGGAAATCTGGTTATACCACCAGTTGAAACAGGTAGGGTCTTGTTTCACCCAATACTGCAGGGCATCTCTGATTGCATTGTATAATACCTCGTTACCGTAATAACGTGATTGTTTGTCGGTATATGAGGCGGCTATTGTAACCAAACGTTTCAGGTGTTCTACCGGTTCCCAGTTGGTACGGAAAAAGCAGGCATAATCGAGGTCGCTCCATTTACCTTCCGGAAGCATGGAGCGCAGTAATTTTTCCGTTGCGCGGTCTGCTTGCTGTGTGGTGGTTTTGGCATACAATTCTTCGCGTATCCGTTCAAGTATCTGCTCATATTCGTCTTGTGGAATATAGGTTGGGTTTTGGCTTCGCTTTCCGTTGGCGGGATTATAGCGGGCGGAATAGGAAGGGGTCTCACGTGTTATCTTTCCCGCCATTTCCAGGGTAACTACTCCTTTGGCAGCTCTGTTAGTATATATTTCGGCTACGAGGTTGATGTCGTTTTCTGTTCTGCCTTGCGGGTGGTAGACCAACCGTATTATGCCTTCCTCACCGGGTTGATAGGCTTTTTCAGTCCATTCGGACGAGGTGCATCCGCAGCCGGTAATGATGTTTTTGATAGTGAGAGGTTTGTCGCCGGTGTTTACGAACCGGAAGTCATAGCTGACATTCCCGTCTTGTTCCCGGACGGTTCCCCAATTGAATTTGGTTTCTGAGAATGTGATTTCTTGTGCCGGTAGCAGACTGTTTACAGTCAGCAGCACGATTCCTAAAGTCAGAATTCTTTTCATAATTCAGCAGTGAGATTAGATTTAGATAAAAAAGAGGTTATGTCAAAAGCCTTTTATCCTTTTGGCATAACCTCATATTATTAGGTGAGAAAAATTATTCCGCTTCGTTGATTGAATTGTCAATCACCTTGATTTTCTGTTTAACCAGCTCTATGTCACCTTTCAGCTTCTCGACTTTACGGTTAAGTTCGGTCAGGAGGCTGTTGCCTTTCTTGGACGAAGCTGTCAGGAAGCCTAAGTTGTTTTCGTAAGTCTGCAATTCGTTTTTCATGTTTTCGCAGGCGCGTACCAATTTGTCCCGTTCACGATAAAGGGCTTGCGGGCTACCTTCCTGGATACTGCTGATGGACGATTTGAAATTACTCAGCTTCTTGTTGGAAGCACTGATGTTGAAGTGTTCAAACAGCTTGTCTATCCGGCTGTGGTATTGTTTGTAAATTTTGTCTTTTTCTTTGAATGGTACATGTCCTATGCCGTTCCACTCTTTCATAAGTTCGCGGACCAGTTGGGTGGCTTCTTCCACATCCATTGTTTCGTCAATGGCTGTCAGCTTCTCGATAATGGCTTTCTTCTTTTCCAGATTCTCCTGTTCAACGGAACGTTGTGAGGAAGTTGCCTTGTTTTTCTGTTCAAAGAAGTAATCGCAGGCGGAGATGAACCGTTTCCAGATAGCATCCGAATATTTCTTGGCAACGGGACCTACCGTTTTCCACTCTTTCTGGAGTTTGGTCAGTTCGTCAGCTGTTGCTTTCCAGTCGGTACTGTCTTTCAGGGCCTCTGCTTTTTCGCATAAGGCACGTTTCTTTTCAAGATTCCCGTTCATGCCTTCTTTCAGGGATTTGAAGAATTCCCCTTTCTTCTGGAAGAACTCGTCACAAGCTTTGCGGAAGCGTTCGAATATCTTCACGTTCATCTTTTGCGGAGCAAAACCGATGGTTTTCCATTTATTTTGCAAAGCGATGATTTCCTGGGTTTTGTTTTCCCAGGAAGCGAAGTTGGTAAGTTCGCTGTAATCAATGGCTTCGATGATTTCGCAAATTACGGTCTTTTGGTCGAGATTATGTTGCTCGGCCTCTTTCAGGGCTTCAAAATGCTGCTGGTGACGGCGGTTCACAGTAGTAGAAGCTGCTTTGAAGCGTGCCCATATTTCATCGCGCAGCTCTTTGGCTACCGGTCCTGTATCGCGGAATTCCTGATGCAGTTTCTGTAATTGATGGAAAGCGGAAACAACATCCGCTTCGTCTGCCAGTTTCTCGGCAGCTTCGCAAAGGTGGTTCTTGATTTCAAGATTCTTCTTGAAGTCATATTCACGGAATTCGTTGTTCAGTTTTAAAAGGTCGTAGAACTTTTCGACATACAGCTGGTAGTTCTTCCACAGCTCGTTAATCCTGGCTTGCGGCACAATTTTAACCTCATTCCATTGCTGTTGCAATTTCTTGAATTCCGTATAGTTCTTGTTGGCGTCTTCCGGAGATTCCACCAACTCTTTCAGTTCTTCGATGATGGAAAGCTTGATTTGCAGGTTGAGCTCTTTCTGTTTTTCCAGCTCTGCATTGAGTGCGTTTCTTTTTTCCTTGATGACGGACATGGTATTCTTGAATTCCTCTTCCAAAGTATCGGCTTGTGGAACGAACTCTTCAATAGCTCCCCCATTCTCAACGAACAGCTTCTTGGCGGCTTCCTGCTCTGAGTTATGTAGTTTGTAGAAAGCCTGTTTCAAACCGTCTATCTCCGATTTGGCAGCATTCTCTACATCTGCGGCAATCGCTTTAAGCTTGTTCAGAATCTCTTCTTTAGTGAGTTTTTGAACTGATTCGGCCGGCTTGTCAGTCAAGGTTACCTCAGCGGGAGTTTCTGTTGTTGCCGGCTCAGAAACCTCTGCTGTTTTTTTGTCTTCTTCTAATTCCACCGGCTTGTCGGGGAGATTAGTGTCATGAGTGTCCGTCATTTGTATTTACTTTTTAGAAACGGGATATCCCGTTCGGGTTACATTAGGTTACAAATTAATGAAATAAAATGATTACTTCATACTTTTTTCATCGTTTTTTTTCGATTTAGCCGTTTCAGGCCAATAGTACGGTGATGCCCATATACATCATCATGCCGATAATGTCGTTGGTGATGGATATGAACGGTCCTGTGGCAATGGCCGGGTCCACTTTCAGCTTTTCGAGTGTCATGGGTACCAACGTTCCGAAAATGGAGGCGAACATGACAACGGCGAACAGACTGATGGATACCGAGTAGGTAACTGTGGCCGTACCGCCGAACCGTACAAAATTGTATATGTACACCAGCAAGGATATGATGGTTGCATTGATTGCCGCCACTACGGATTCCTTGGCGATTTGCTTGAATGTGTCTTTGGCATCCAAAGAACTGTTGGCAAGTCCCTGTACGATAATTGCAGAGGATTGGGTTCCTACATTTCCGCCTGTACCGCCAATCAGAGGGATGTACAGCGCCATTTCGGGATGTGCGGCGAAGGTAGCGTCAAAATTACCCAATATCATGGAGTTGCCGATACCGCCCAGCATACCGATAAGCAACCACGGCAGGCGTGCGGAAGTCTGGCGCATGACGTTGTCGTCCGTCTCCACATCCTGTGACAAACCGGATGCCAACTGGTAGTCGCGTTCCGATTGCTCACGAACCTCGTCCATGACGTCGTCTACGGTAATCTGCCCTACCAGGCGGCCTATGCTGTCGACGACAGGTACTGCCACCAAGTCGTATTTCTCGATAATCTGCACCACTTCGTCTGTGGGAGTGTCTACATGGACGGAAATGGGGTCTTTCCTCATTACATGCTTCACTTTGGAGACGGAAGGAGAGGTAATCATTTTCTTTAGCGGGAATACACCTTGCAGCCGTTCGTCATCGTCAATGACATATACGTAGTAGATTTCGTCCAACTGTTCGGCTTGCAGGCGCATCTCTTTCAGGCATTCAGGCATACTCCAGTTCTCGTTGACGGTTACCATTTCCGTACCCATCAAACCACCGGCGGTATCTTCATCGTACTTCAAGAGGTCTACGATGTCTCCGGCCTGCTCTATATCCTCAATATGCGACAGTACCTCTTCTTTTTTCTCCTCGTCGAGGTCACGCATCAGGTCTACGGCATCGTCCGTATCCATATAATCCACAAACCGCTTGGCAATGGTTTCCGAAGGCAGAAGTTCCAGGAATTCTTTCCGGACGTCTTCGTCCATTTCTACCAGTACGTCGGCGGCTGTTTCGTTGTCGAGGAGACGGTAAACGAAGCGTGCCTCTTCGGGCGCGAGGTCATTACACAGTTCGGCAATATCTGCCGGATGCAGGTCGATAAGAAGCGCCTTGACGTTTTCCGCGTCTTTCTGCTCTATAAAGCTTTTGACTTTATCTATGTATTCTTCGTCTATTTCCATAACTCATAGTGTATTGGTAATAGTGTACCGTTAAGGGCTGAAACCGTTAATTTCTCATTTTTCTATCGTCTCTTTCAATGCTGTTTCCACCTGATTGGTCAATTCTATAAACTCCTGCACGGAAAGTTGCTCGGGGCGTTTGTTGAAGAGAGGGTCTTCGGTCAGCGGACATTCTTTGCCGAGTATCGGTTTTATGGAATTACGCAAGGTTTTCCGGCGTTGGTTGAATGTAGTTTTTACAACTTGTTTAAACAGCTTTTCGTCACATCCCAATTGCTGCGTGTCATTGCGCGTCATGCGAATAACAGCGCTTTTTACTTTTGGGGGAGGATTGAACACGTGTTCGCTTACGGTGAAGAGGTATTCCACCCGATACCAAGCCTGTATCAGTACACTCAGAATGCCGTATGTCTTGCTGCCGGGACCGGCTGCGATACGCTCGGCAACCTCTTTCTGTATCATGCCCGTACAGCACGGTATCAGTTCTTTGTTATCCAGCATCTTGAAGAATATCTGGCTGGATATGTTATACGGATAATTGCCCGTCAGTACGAAAGGCTGTCCGTCGAACAGGCGTTGCAGGTTCATTTTCAGGAAGTCGTCTTCGATGATGTTATCCTCCAGTTGCGGGTAGGCTTCCCGCAAATAGGCCACCGATTCATAATCCACTTCCACAACTTTTACCGTGCGCTCTTTGGGCAGGAGAAATTGGGTCAGCACTCCCATGCCCGGTCCTACTTCCAATATCGGAAGATTGGGACAGGCGTCTACGGTGTCGGCAATGTCCTGTGCTACTTTCAGGTCTTTCAGAAAGTGCTGGCCGAGAAACTTTTTAGGTTTAACTAATCTCATGTATCAACTAAATCGTTACTTTTGCGGTTCAAAGGTAATCCTTTTCGGCGAATTACGAGTTACAAATCACAAATTACGACGCGTGCCGGATGAATTTTAAGGGAAAACGATGAATAAGATAATAAAAAAAACATTGAAAATCGTGTTGCCCGTTCTTTTGGGCGGTTTTATCCTGTATTGGGTGTATCGTGATTTTGATTTTGAACGTGCGAAAGAACTGCTTTTGCATGGCACTGACTGGGGGTGGATGCTGTTTTCATTGTTTTTTGGCATAATGAGCCATGTGTTTCGCGGGTGGCGCTGGCGACAGACGCTGGAACCGTTGGGGGCTTATCCTAAAAGGAGCGATTGCGTGGACGCCATTTTCATTTCCTATGCTACCAATTTGATATTGCCTCGTGTGGGTGAAGTGTCGCGTTGCGGTGTTCTGGCTAAGTATGATGATGTATCGTTTTCCAAATCTTTGGGAACTGTGGTCACCGAGCGGTTAGTGGACACCTTGTGTATTCTTTTGATTACGGGACTTACCTTTCTGGCTCAGATGCCTGTGTTTCTCCGTTTCTTTCAGGAAACGGGTACAAAAATTCCTTCGCTGATGCATCTGTTGACATCGCCCTGGTTTTATGTCTCCCTGTTCTGTGTTATCGGCGTGCTGGTGCTTATGTACTATCTGATGCGGATGCTTTCTTTTTTTGAGAAAGTGAAGGGAGTTGTGCTGAATGTATGCGAGGGGGTAATGTCGCTCCGCAATGTGAAGAACATTCCGCTGTTTATTCTCTATACATTGCTTATTTGGGGATGCTATTTCTATCATTTCTATCTGACTTTCTATAGCTTTTCTTTTGCGGAGCATCTTGGCTTTCAGGCTGCAATGGTGATGTTTGTGGGTGGGACGTTTGCTGTAATCGTACCTACACCCAACGGGGCAGGTCCCTGGCATTTTGCCGTTATCACCATGATGATGCTTTATGGTGTGAATGCTACGGATGCTGGTGCTTTTGCACTGATAGTGCATGGCATTCAAACCTTGCTGGTTGTGTTGCTCGGTATCTATGGCGGGCTACATGTTTCGTTGGTAAACCGTACGAAATGAATGACTTGAATTGATACTTTCACAGAAATATAAACACATAAATAACCTATATGTCTGATACTTTATCATCTGCATTTGCAGATACGAAGCCGCATTATAACATACTCGACGGGCTACGTGGAGTGGCGGCATTGACAGTTGTCTGTTTTCACTTATTCGAGGCTTATGCTACCAGCCATTTGGACCAGAAGATTAATCACGGATATTTGGCTGTTGATTTTTTCTTTATTTTATCCGGATTCGTTGTTGGCTATGCTTATGATGATCGGTGGAAAACAATGCGTATTGCTGACTTTCTTAAACGTCGGTTTATTCGTTTGCATCCTATGGTCATTATCGGAGCGCTTATTGGAGCTGTAATGTTCTATTTTCAAGGCTGTTCTGTTTGGGATGTTTCACAGGTGCCCGTAGTGGCGCTGATAATTGCTACGCTAATGAATGTTCTTCTGATTCCGGCAACTCCTGGTATGGAAATTCGAGGCGTAGGTGAAATGTATCCTCTGAACGGACCGAGTTGGTCTTTGTTTTTTGAATATATAGGCAATATTCTATATGCATTCTTTCTACATAAGCTCTCTACAAAAGTCCTTTCCATATTGGTGTTGTCAGCGGGTTGCGGACTGGCCATATTTGCTCTTTGGGGGCCGCTTGGCGATATATGTGTGGGCTTTGCTTTGACGGAAGAAAATATAATAGGTGGTTCTTTACGGTTGCTGTTCTCATTTCCGGCGGGATTATTGTTGTCACGTATATTCAAGCCTGTCAAGGTACGAGGAGCTTTCTGGATAGGGAGTTTCTCTATTGTGGTTTTATCGGCGATTCCCAGAATCGGTGGCAGTGAACATTTATGGATGAATGGCTTGTATGATACTATATGCTTTGCCGTTGTATTCCCTTTGTTAGTCTGTCTTGGGGCTTCGGGAAAGACTACGGATAAAGTCACGACACGGATTTGCAGGTTTCTGGGAGATATATCCTATCCGTTGTACATGGTGCATTATCCTTTTATCTATCTGTATTATGCTTGGGTTAAGAATGAGAACCTTACATTCATACAGTCTCTGCCGGGTGCGGTAGCACTTGTTGCGGGTTCAGTTGTTTTGGCTTACTTATGTCTGAAACTGTATGATGAACCGGTACGCAGGTTTCTATCCCGGCGACTTCGTATAAATTGAACGGGGTTTTACCGATTTTTGCAATTCCGATTAGAGCGATATTGAAAAATAACTCTTATATTTGCGAAAACAACTTTTATAATTATGAGTACAATCTTGCAGTTAGCTCCACAAAATGTGTGGAAGCATTTCTATTCGCTTACTCAGATACCCCGTCCTTCCGGACATATGGAGAGAATAACTGAGTTCTTGGTAAATTTTGGTAAAAGTCTGGGCTTGGAATCATTTGTTGACGAGGTTGGCAATGTCATTATCCGTAAACCTGCTACACCAGGTATGGAAAACCGAAAAGGTGTCATTCTGCAGGCACACATGGACATGGTGCCGCAGAAGAACAACGATACGGTTCATGATTTTACTAAAGACCCTATTGAAACGTACATTGACGGTGATTGGGTGAAGGCCAAAGGTACTACTTTGGGAGCTGACAACGGATTGGGCGTAGCCGCTATTATGGCTGTACTTGAGGCAAAAGACCTGAAACATGGTCCGTTGGAAGCGTTGATAACCAAGGATGAGGAAACGGGTATGTATGGTGCATTCGGCTTGAAACCGGGTACACTAAACGGTGAGATCTTGTTGAATCTTGATTCGGAGGACGAAGGAGAACTTTATATCGGTTGCGCAGGCGGTATTGATATTACGGCTACATTGGAATATAAGGAAGAGACTCCTGCTGCTGATTTAGTAGCTCGTAGAATAACTTTGAAAGGTTTGCGTGGCGGACATTCCGGATTGGAAATCAATCAGGGACGAGGCAATGCCAATAAATTGCTTACACGTATCGTACACGATTTGCTGATTGAGTTCGATTGTCAGTTATCAAGTTTTGAAGGTGGCAATATGCGTAATGCCATTCCGCGTGAGGCACATGCCGTATTGGTATTTAATCCCGAAGACATTGAAGGATTGGAAGACTATATCAAGGAATATGAGGTACAGATTAATGAAGAATATACCTCGATTGAAGAAGGCATTGTTGTAAAACTGGAGAACGTAGACTTGCCTGCTGCCATTGTTCCCGAAGAAATTCAGGATAATATGATTAGTGTATTAATGGCCTGTCAGAATGGGGTTATGCGTATGATTCCTACTGTTCCCGATACAGTGGAGACTTCTTCCAATCTGGCCATTGTAACGATTGGCGGCGGTAAGGCTGATGTTCGTATATTGGCTCGCAGCTCTTGCGATACGATGAAAGATTTCCTGGCAGATAGCCTGACAGCATGTTTCTCTATGGCAGGTATGAAAGTAGAACTGAGCGGCAGTTACTCCGGCTGGCAGCCCAATGTGGATTCTCCGATTCTGCATGCCATGACGTTGTCCTATAAGCAACAATTCGGTATAGAGCCGGCTGTAAAGGTGATTCATGCAGGTTTGGAGTGCGGTATTATCGGCGCCAACTGTCCGGGACTTGATATGATTTCTTTCGGACCGACGTTGCGTTCACCGCATTCGCCCGATGAACGTGCATATATCCCGTCTGTAACGAAGTTCTATGACTTCTTGGTTGCTACTTTGGAACAGACTCCCGAAAAGTAATTTTCTTTATACATAACAATGTGAAAGCAGAGTGTGGTTGCGCTCTGCTTTTTTTATTGCTGCCATTTTCATCCTGGTCTGTCAGAATTACTTTGCTTCCCTGACATTTTGTCCTTGCTTGCTACTGTAATATTGCAGGAAATTGATTTAGGTCAAGAAATATGTTTTAAAACATGTTTTTCTATATGTTTTCACTTGTAATCTTGAACAAAGGCCTTATTTTTGTGTTGTAAAACATAGAAATGATAGGATAACAAGTTATTTTTAAGAATAACAAGATTGATTTTAGGAGGATAACAAAATGAAAAAGTTAAGAAAATTGTTCAGACATTTCGGTGAAGCCGATAAGAACATTTGGGGTTATGTAATGCTTTAAGCATTCATTCCCCCTTTTTAAGAGAGAAAGTAGTTTTCAGTTTTCAAGATGTTAGTTTAGTTTTTTAAGGTTATGAGAAAGAAAATAATGGATTCATTCAGACGTATTCTCGCTGAGGTAGGTCGTAATGAGATGTTGATGATGGGATATGCCATCAAGAAATAAAGAAAAAAGTGTTTTCAGGGTATCAGTTTAATTTTTAAGATTATGGGAAAAAAGATTGTAAATTCTTTTAAAGACATTCTCTCCAGAGTTGGTGAGAATTGGATTGAAGCAATGAAGTATTATAACTACCCGAGATGAGTGTAGTAATTGATAAGAAACCGGGGGATATGTTCTGAGAATGTATCCCCCGGTTTCTTTTTATAACCGTAGGTTTTTATGTCAGTATATGCTTTGTTTCTTTATTTTTTCTAAAAAGCTGGTACAATGTGGTTATTATTTTGTTATTTTTACAGTGAACATTCATGTAGCGGAGATATGAGTGTAGCTAATCATACAGATAAATCTTTATTGTTTGATTCCTGATTCGCATAAAAAAACAAAAACTAATAACAATAGAATAGCTATGAAGAAATTCCAAAGATTTTGTACATTGTTTCTGCTGATGATCGGGTTGTGCTCCTTTGCTTTGCACGCTCAGTCCTATGCAGGTTTGTGGAGGCAGGTGGAGCAGGCTCAAAAGAAGAGTTTGCCGCAAACGGTAGTGAAGCTGACGGAGAAAATCTACCGGAAAGCCGAGTTGGAGAAAAATGCTCCGCAAATGCTCAAGGCATATATCTGTCGGGAGGCTTATCAGGAAAGACTGACTCCGGATAGCCTGTATACGAATTTGAAGAAGTTGGAAAGTTGGGTGGAATCGGAGAAAAACCTGGTAAATAAAGCTATTCTGCATTCATTGCTTGCCCGCGAGTATTCGGACTATATGCGGCATAACCGGCAGCAGTTATCAGACCGTACGGCGCTAGATGTGGACGAAGCTCCTGACGATATCAGGGAATGGAGTACTAACCTTTTTGTTGCTAAGGTAGATGAACATAACCTGGCTTCATTGAAGGATTCTGTTCGTTTGCTTGAGGTCTCTTCCGAGAAATATGTGCCTTTTGTCGAGCTTGAAGACGGAAGCCGCTTCTATGGGCACGATATGTATCATCTGCTGGCGGCCCGGGCTGTCGATACTTATCAGTTGTTGGACGGCTTTCAGGTGGATACATTACAACGTGCCCGCATCAACAGTGTTTATATAAATATGATAAATGCTTATCGGCATCGCGTTGGGGCAGAAGATGCGGTAGTGCTGGCAACGCTTGATTATTGGAAGTGGAAAAGTACCGGCGGCGGTATAAGCCGGGAGCCTTATACCACTTATCGAGAACGGAAAGAACGGCTTGATAAAGAGCATCTTGAAGTGTTGGATAATCTGATTCGGGAATATGGCGGTCGTGAGATTTGCGCGGAAGTTTACATTGATAAAGCCGGTTGGCTTCGCGGTTTGGGAGCGTCTTATATGGATGAGGTTTTGCAGGTATGCGATGAAGGAGTGAAGCGCTATCCGGCTTATAAGCGTATCAATGAACTACGGAACATCAGGGAGAGTGTTTTGCAGCCTTATTTGAATGTCAGCACTCAAGAGAGCGTTTATCCCGGTGATTCGTTGGAGTTGAATGTGGGTTATCGGAATCTGAAAGGTTTCACACTGAATCTGTACCGTACGAATCTCTCCGAAGTGCCTTGGATGGATGCCGGAATCAACAAGGCTTTCTATCAGAAGCATGCCCGTAAATTATCAGCTACCCATTTTGAACTGAAATCTTCGGACTGCAAAAGCGGGAAAGAGGGAGAACTGTTGAGCGGTTTGCAACGTATGGTTTTGAAATGCCATGTGCCGGACGAATTAGGCGTATATATACTGCAAATTGTACCTGATGCCGCAACGGCCCGTACTGCAGAGCACTTTCTCGTCTCGACCCGCTTCAAGGTGTTGACGCTTTCTTTGCCGGATAATAAGATGGAAGTGGTTACGGTGGACAGCCGTAGTGGGCAACCCATTTCCGGTGCAAAGGTCAGTTTCTATTCTGCTTACAATGAAGAAAACCGCAAGCTGGTGAAAACAGTTGTCACCGATACCGGTGGAAAAGCAGTTGTGGAATGGGATAAGGCTATCCGCAGTTATGTGGCACGTAAGGGAACGGATACAGCCATGATGCCTCAGAATGTCTATTTGAACAGATATTACGAACGCGGAGAGTCACGTCCGGAAGAGCATATCACCCTGCTGACAGACCGCGCCTTGTATCGTCCCGGTCAGACCGTTTATGTCAAAGGTATCGCTTATGAACAGGAGGCGGACAAGGCTCACGTTTTGGCAGGGAAGAGTTATCAGGTACGTTTGTTGGACGTCAACAGGAAAGAACTGGTACAGAAGAATGTAAGTACCAATGAATTCGGTTCCTTTACCACTGAATTTGCGTTGCCTGCAGTCTGCTTGAATGGTAACTTTACAATTGATGTAAAAAACAACGCTTCCGTTTCCGTACGGGTGGAGGATTACAAACGGCCTACCTTTGAGATTACCTTTAATCCGGTGGAGGAGGCTTTCTGCTTGGGAGATACAGTGGATGTAACAGGCAATGTCAAGGCATATAACGGGACGGCAATTCAGGATGTTCCGCTGACATATACCGTTACCCGTCGCAGTAACCGGAGATATTGGGGAGATGGGGCCGTATCGCTTGTTTCGGATACGGTGCAACTGGATGCGAAAGGCAACTTTTCCATTCCTGTTGTTCTGAAGCCGGATACGGATGCGGATAATACGGGTAGGGAACGTTTCTCCTATCAGATAGAGGTAGCGGTGACAAGTGATACGGGTGAAACGCAGACCTCGCACTACTTTCTGAACGCTACCCGTCGGGCTTATTTCTTTGTGTCCGACATCAGCAGGGAGTTATGCAAAGAAGATTCCATATCGGGAATGCTGTCGGTAATGAATGCCGTTAATGAAACGTTGTCCATGGAAGGGATGTGCCGTCTTTATCCCGTTCTTGATTCCAAGACGGGAAAAATCTCCGACAAGCCGGTTTATGAGAGTGCGTTTATGTCGGGCGAAAAGAAAGACTTTACAGCTTGGAAACAACTGCCATCGGGAGAGTACCGCTTAATTCTGTCGGTGCGCGGTCGCGACGGCAAGGAAGTCAGCAATGCGGACAATGCGGTGAACATTGTACTGTTCTCGCTGAAAGATGAACGTCCGGCTGTGTTTATGGAAACTTTCCTTTATGAAAAAAATACGGAGTTCGATACGACTCATCCGGCAATCTTCTATTTCGGCACTTCCATGAAGGACGCATACGTCCTGGTAGATGTTTTCGGGCAGAAAGGCAGATTGGAGAGCCGTACTTTGTCGCTGAACGACTCGATTCTCCGTATGGAATATCCTTATCGGGAAGAGTATGGAGACGGAGTTGCCGTGCAGTTTACTTTCGTAAAGAACGGACTGCTATATACCCGTAGGGTGGAATTGAGGAAACGTCTGCCTGAACGGACGCTGGATATGAAGTGGGAAGTTTTTCGCGACCGTTTGCGTCCGGGGCAGGAAGAAGAGTGGAAGCTGGTCATCAAAACTCCGCAAGGTTTTCCCGCCGCAGCCGAGATGCTGGCAATGATGTACGATGCTTCATTAGACCGGATTTATAGCCGTAACCAGTCATTAAGCGTTTATTACAACCGGTATATTCCTTATTACTATTGGGATATCAGTAATAACAACGGAAAGAGTTATGCTCCTTACTTCCCGGTGAAGTCATGGAGAGTTCCTGTTTGGCGCTTCGACTATTTCTGTTCTCCTTATAACGGGGGGGCGGAAGTACTGCAAATAGTAGAGAACGATGCGGCTCTCTGCGAGCCGGTAATTATGGGGTATGGAGCCACACGGACCAAAATGGAAACAGGACGTGCAGTTGAAGTGAAGTATGTTCCGGTACAGGTAGAAGAAGGAGTGGCAGATGTTGTTTTTGAGTCGGAGACGATTCCGCTTGATGAACAGGCGTTACAGCCTATGGCCGATTTGCGTACTAATTTTGCGGAAACGGCTTTCTTCTATCCTCAGTTACGCACGAATGAACAAGGAGAGGTCGCTTTTTCCTTTACCATGCCGCAGAGTCTGACACGCTGGAATTTCCGCGGTTATTCCCATACTAAGGATATGATGACAGGCATGCTTGACGCTACCGCTGTCACCGCCAAAGAGTTTATGCTTACTCCGAATATGCCCCGCTTTGTACGGGTAGGCGATAAGACACAGATAGCTGCCGGCATTGCCAACCTGACGGGTAAGGCAATAAAAGGCACAGCCGTATTCACCCTTTTCGATCCGATGACGGAGAAGATTATTTCCACCGGTCGCCAGAAGTTCTCGGTGGAAGCCGGAAAGACAGCATCGGTTAGTTTCCGGTTTGATGTAACAGACCGTTACGAACTGCTTGGTGTCCGTATAGTTGCCGACGGCGGTACTTTCAGCGATGGTGAACAGCATCTGTTGCCTGTACTGAGTGATAAGGAATATATTACAGAGACGCTTGCCATGCCCGTTCGTGGTGAAGAAACGCGTACTTTCTCGCTGGACAGTCTGTTCAACGGTAACAGCCGTACGGCAACCGACCGTCGCCTGACCGTGGAATTTACAGGTAATCCGGCATGGTATGCCGTACAAGCCCTGCCTGTACTGAGTGAGCCTTCAACGGATAACGCCATTTCCTGGGCAACCGCTTTCTATGCCAACACTTTGGCGGGATATATTGCAAATAGTCAGCCGCGCATTAAAGCGGTATTTGATAACTGGCGTCTGTCGGGTGGAACAAAAGAAACTTTCCTCAGCCGGTTGGAGCAGAACCAGGATGTGAAGAATATTCTGTTGGGCGAATCTCCTTGGTTGCTCGAAGCTACTACAGAGGCTGAACAGCAGCAGCGTATCGCTACTTTATTTGATGTTAACCAATTAAATTACCGTAATATGGCATCCTTGCTCAAACTGAAAGAATTACAGGGCGAGGATGGTGCATGGAGCTGGTTCGGCGGCATGTCCGGCAACCGTTATGTAACGGGATATATCATCGGACTGCTTGTCCGTCTTTCTTTACTTACGGATAAGGCATTGCCGGAAGAAGCAGCGATGATGAAAGCCAAGGCCTTTGACTATCTGAACAAAGAGGCTCTGAAAGAATACCGTGCTATCCGCAAGGCAGAGAAGAACGGAACGAAGATTACCGTTTTGTCGGATGCCACTATGGAATATATGTATCTGGTATCTCTCGGTTCGGTAAAGCTCTCCGGAGAATATGCAAAAGCATTCGGTTACTTCCTTACCAAGTTGGGACGTAATCTTGAGAGCGGTACCATGATCCGTAAAACGCAGACAGCCGTTATCCTGCAGAAGGCAGGACATAAAACGGAAGCGGATGAGTTTATAGCTTCCATAAAAGAACACCTTGTACAGACGGATGAAATGGGAGCTCATTTTGCTTTCCATGCCAATCCTTATACTTGGGGTATGATGCCTGTACCCGCTCATGTAGCTGTAATGGAAGCTCTGCGCGAGGCAGGCGGCAATGATGCTTTAGTAGAAGAAATGAAGCTTTGGCTGCTGAAACAGAAACAGACGACAAGCTGGGATTCTCCGGTAGCTACTGCTGATGCGGTTTATGCGTTGTTGTGTCAGGGTAGCGATTTGCTGGAAAGTAAAGGAGATGTCCGCATTACTTTGGGTGATAAGGTGTTGGAGACTTTCTCTCCTGCAAAGACCACCGTACCCGGATTGGGATATGTTAAGGAAGTCTTTGCGCAAGGCAGTCCTGAGGTGAAAGCAAAGTCCGTTACCGTAGAGAAAAGGGATGCGGGCATTGCATGGGGAGCTGTCTACGCACAATACTTGTCGCCCATATCCGATGTGAAGCAGCAGGGCGGAGCATTGAACATTGAGAAGAAACTCTTTGTAGAGCGCATTTCGGCCGACGGGCAGAAATCTTTGCAACCGTTGACAGATGTAGCACAGCTTTTCGTGGGTGATAAGATTGTTTCCCGACTTACTGTCCGTTTGGACCGTGCCATGGATTTCGTTCAGTTGAAAGACCAGCGAGGAGCTTGTTTCGAACCGGAAAATTCGCTTTCGGGTTATCGCTGGAACAACGGGGTCGGATATTATGCGGAAGTGGAAGATGCAGGAACCAATTTCTTCTTCGATCATCTGGGTAAAGGCGTTTATGTATTGGAACATAGCTACCGGGTGGCTCGTGGTGGTACGTATGAAACCGGACTGGCTACCGTGCAGTGTGCCTATGCGCCGGAATATGCTTCTCACTCTGCTGGAGGAACTGTTATTATTAAATAGGCCGGATAGATTTACTTGCTATCGAATGTTTATAGGTTATAAAAAGCAGAACGAAAATCTGTGTATCTCGCTTAAAAGCTTTACATTTGTGCAACTAATTTAGAAGCAATATAAATGAGACGCAGTTTTATCACTCTATATGCGCTTGCAGCTACGGCATTGACTGCCGTAGCTCAACCGCGTTTTACCTCTAATACGGAAACGTATGATTTCGGGCAGATTGAATGGAAACATCCGGTGACGGTACAATATTCCATAACAAACACGGGTGACCGGCCTTTGGTGCTTACCGAGGTGGAACCCGATTGTGCCTGTTCCGTGGCCCAATGGACAAAGACACCTATCGCTCCGGGAGCAAAGGGAACCGTCAACGTCACTTTTGATGCGGAGGCTTTGGGGCATTTCAACAAATCCGTAGCCATTTACTGCAATGCACAACCCCATCTGGTCTATTTGAAGTTCAACGGTGAGGTGGTGCGTGAAATCAAGGACTTTACCAAAACCCATCCATACCTCATCGGACAGATACGTATTGACAAGAACAGTCTTGATTTTCCCGATGTACAAGCCGGTGAGAAGCCGGTGATGCATATCGGGGTAGTGAACCTGTCCGATCGTCCATACGAACCCGTGTTGATGCATCTGCCGCCCTATCTGCAAACGGAAGTAAAACCCAATGTCCTGCAAAAAGGGGAGAAAGGGGTCATTACCGTCACATTGGATTCCGAACGGCTGACGGACTTCGGACTGACGCAGTCCTCTGTCTATCTGGCACGTTTTGCAGGCGACAAGGTGGGCGATGAAAATGAGATACCTGTTTCCGCCATTCTTCTGCCGGACTTTTCGGGCATGAGCGATACGGAAAAGGCGAATGCTCCTGTTGTCAACCTTTCTATCAAAGATATTGACATGAGCACAGCATTGGCAAAGAAGTCGAAGGCACGTCAGGATATTGTTATAACGAATACCGGACGTTCTCCTTTGCAAATCAGCAAGCTTCAGGTATTCCATCCGGCAGTGGGAGCCGGTTTGAAGAAGAGCGTGCTGAAATCGGGCGAAAGCACCCGTCTGCGTGTAACGGTTGTAAAGCGGAATATCGGAAAGAAACGCCGTCATCTGCGTTTGCTGATGATTACGAATGACCCGATGCAGCCGAAAGTCGAGATTAATATTAAAGCGAAATAAACCATAAATCTTACCATGGAACATCCAGAAAATAGCGGAGAATATAAAGGTCTGGTTGTCAATGCAGGCATTGAGCAACCTTCGTCCGTTAATCCTTATTTGAAGCGGAAACCGAAAAAACGTCAACTTTCCGTTGCAGAGTATGTAGAGGGCATTGTGAAAGGTGATGTTACGATATTAAGCCGTGCCGTGACACTGGTGGAGAGCGTAAAGCCCGAACATCAGGCCATAGCGCAGGAGGTGATAGAAAAGTGCCTGCCGTATTCCGGCAATTCCGTTCGCGTAGGCATCAGCGGTGTGCCGGGAGCCGGCAAAAGTACGTCTATCGATGTATTCGGATTGCATGTATTGGAGAAATACGGCGGCAAGCTGGCTGTGCTGGCCATCGACCCCAGCAGCGAACGCAGTAAGGGCAGTATCTTGGGCGACAAAACGCGCATGGAGAAACTCTCCGTTCATCCCAAATCCTTTATCCGTCCCAGTCCCTCGGCAGGTTCGTTGGGCGGTGTGGCGCGTAAGACGCGTGAAACGATTGTACTTTGCGAAGCTGCCGGATTTGATAAGATATTTGTAGAGACAGTGGGTGTGGGACAGAGCGAGACGGCTGTACATTCAATGGTAGATTTCTTCCTGCTTATCCAACTTGCCGGTACGGGCGACGAGCTGCAAGGCATCAAGCGCGGTATCATGGAGATGGCGGACGGTATCGTCATCAACAAGGCGGATGGGGATAATCTGGAACGTGCCAAGCTGGCTGCTGCCCAGTTCCGTAATGCACTGCACCTTTTCCCGGCTCCGGAGAGCGGCTGGACACCGCAGGTCCTGACCTATTCCGGCTTCTACAATATAGGAGTACAGGAAGTATGGGATATGGTATATAAGTATATAGACTTCGTGAAAGATAACGGCTATTTTGAATACCGCCGTAACGAGCAAAGTAAATATTGGATGTACGAAACCATTAACGAACAACTTCGTGACAGTTTCTATCATAATCCTACAATTGAGGCGATGCTGGCCGATAAAGAGAGTCAGGTATTAAAAGGTAATCTGACATCCTTTGTTGCTGCCAAGAACCTGTTAGATACTTATTTTGCGGGATTGAAAAATTAGTGGGATGCACTAGGCATCTTCCCCCTTACTATTTGTTTTTAGGCACGGATTACACAGATTTACTTTATTCTTTTCCGTGCAATCCGTGTCTAAAAGAAATCACCAACTGCATTTTGACAGTCTCTCGTTTCCTACACCTCTTTCCCTTCCTTCTCAAAGTCTTTGCGTGATTTGCTTTGCGTAACGATATATACACCGAGAAATACCAGTGCGATGGCAATACCTTTTTCCATATTGAATGTAGCCATGCCGACTATGACTGTAACGATTGAAGCCACGATAGGTTGCATATAGTTGTACATGCTTACTACTGTGGGGCGCAACAGCCTTTGTGCCGTCATGATACATATATAAGCCAGGAAGCTGCCGCCTACCACCACATAGCCTACTTGTAACAGTGCCGCAGTAGAGGTTTCAGCCCATTGTATGGCGGCTACATCATGGTAAGAGAAAGGGATATAACACATGGAGGCATATACAAACATCCATTTGTTCAGGGTTATAGGAGAGTATTTCTGGGATAATCCTTTGAATACGGTCAGGTAAATAGAGAAACTGATTTGGGCGATGAGGCATAGCAAGTCACCCATGATGCTGCCATTGCCGCTTCCTGCATTGCTGCTGCTCATAATCAGTATCAATGCGCCCATGGCGCCTACAAAAATGCCCAATACTTTTTTATTCGTAACGGGCTCTTTCAGATAAATGGCAGCTACAATCATGGTTACGATAGGAAGAGTGGTGGTTACGATAGAGGCATCGATGGGGGAAGTCATAGACAGTCCGAAGATATAGACTCCCTGATTGAATACCAGTGCGAAGAGTGCGGCAAAGAATATCTTCAACATATCCCGATGGTCTACCTGCTCGCGTTTGCAGAACAGTGAGAGCAACCAGAAACAGGCTGCTGCACCTACCATGCGAAAAGTGGTGACGGATAGAGCTGAGAACTCGACTAATGCGGATTTGCCGACAGGTGCCATTAATCCCCATAGGATATTGGCGGTCAGAGCGAACAGATGACCTTGTATGTTCTTGTTCATATTGTAAAATGTGTATTATTTGTGGTGAAAAACGCTGCAAAGGTAACTATTTTCTCAATCTCTTTCTTTATATTTGCTACACGAATATATAGAAACCATGGAAGTACAGGCCAATTACATCAGACGTATCGAAATACACGGATTGTGGCACCGATACGATATAGCTTGGGAGTTGCGTCCCGATGTCAATATACTTTCCGGCATCAACGGAGTAGGGAAGACTACGATTTTAAACCGTTCGGTGGGCTACCTTGAGCAAACTACGGGAGAGGTAAAGAGCGATGAGAAAAACGGTGTACATGTTTTCTTCGACAATCCGGAAGCGACTTTTATTCCTTATGATGTAATTCGCAGCTATGACCGTCCTCTTATTATGGGAGATTTCACCGCCCGCATGGCAGACCCGAATGTAAAGTCCGAATTGGATTGGCAGCTCTATCTGCTCCAGCGCCGTTATCTTGATTATCAGGTGAATATCGGTAACAAAATGATTGAGCTGTTGAGCGGTGACGAACAGCAACGGAGTCTGGCTCCCGCCTTGTCTGTGCCTAAACGGAAATTTCAGGATATGATTGACGAACTGTTCAGCTATACCCGCAAGAAAATCGACCGTAAGAGCAATGACATTGTCTTTTATCAGGACGGTGAACGGCTTCTGCCCTATAAACTCTCGTCCGGCGAGAAACAGATGCTGGTAATCCTGCTGACCGTGCTGGTGCGTAATGAGGAGCATTGTGTGCTTTTCATGGACGAGCCGGAAGCGTCGTTGCACATCGAGTGGCAGCAAAAACTTATCGGCATGATACGCGGACTCAATCCGAATGTGCAGCTCATTCTCACCACCCACTCGCCTGCCGTGATAATGGAAGGCTGGCTGGACGCGGTGACCGAAGTGGAAGATATTTCAACGGTGATTGGCGGCAGGTGAGTATCAATCGCACATCACTGAATATTCATTATTAAATCAACATTTATTTTGGCAACATCTCTCCGACATAATCTTACTTCAGCCTATTTGGACGCCGCACACAAATTCTCGTCAAAGAAAGGGCGCAGGCGTATTGTGGCGTATGTGGAAAGCTATGACGACATTGCTTTCTGGCGTACCCTTCTGGCTGAGTTCGAGAATGAGGAGCGTTATTTCCAGGTGATGCTTCCTTCCGCCACTTCGCTGGCAAAGGGCAAGAAAATGGTGTTGATGAATACGCTCAATACCACGGAACTCGGACGTAGCCTGATAGCTTGTGTGGACAGTGACTATGACTTTCTGTTGCAGGGAGCCACCAATGTGTCGCGGAAGATAAACCGTAATCCTTATATTTTCCAAACCTACGGGTATGCCATTGAGAATTTCCATTGTTTTGCCGAAAGCCTTCATGAGGTTTGTGTACAGGCAACACTGAACGACCGTCACATCCTTGATTTCCCCGCTTTCCTGAAACGCTATTCGCAGATAGCCTATCCGCTGTTCTTATGGAACGTATGGTTTTACCGCCGGCACGATACGCATACATTTCCTATGTACGATTTCAATTCCTATGTCCGTTTGCAGGAAATAAATCTGCGGCATCCTTACAGTGTCTTGGATGCCATGCAGCGTACGGTATCTGCCAAACTTTCCGAAATGGAAACCCGTTTCCCGCAGTATATAGAGGATGTTGACCGGTTGGGTGAGGAACTGCGGAAATTAGGATTGGTTCCCGACAATACCTATCTCTATATGCAGGGGCATCATATCATGGATTGTGTGGTCCTGAAGTTGCTGATACCCGTTTGCACCGTGCTGCGCCGTGAACGCGAGCAGGAAATTAAACGCCTGGCAGAGCATAGCGAACAGTTCCGCAATGAACTGACGGGTTACGAAAACAGTCAGGTCAATGTATCCGTCATGTTGAAGAAAAACAGCGGTTACAAGAACCTTTATCTCTATCAGTGGTTAAAAGAAGACATCCGCGAGTTCCTCGAACGGGAAAAACTCTGACGCCCTATTTATACTTTATACCTCATATTTTATACCTAACTATCATGGATATACTAAAGAATATCGACGAATTATTGATTTCTTGGGGAACAGCCCCTTCTTTGGCCGATATGCTCGATCAGTTTATAGCTTTTGCGCTTGTGCTTATCGTTGCGTTTCTGGCTGATGTCATTTGTCGGAATATCCTGTTGAAAGTAGTGGCGCATTTGATAAGGAAAACAAAAGCTACATGGGATGATATTGTTTTTGACCGTAAGGTACTGATTCACCTCAGCCGTATGGTGGCTCCCGTTATCATCTATGTCTTTATTCCGGTAGCCTTTGCCGAGACGAGTTCTTCCACGTTGGGCTTTATCCAGCGTGTCTGCCTGATTTATATTCTAATCACATTCCTAAGTTTTATCAACTCGTTCCTGAAAGCCGTTTATGCCGTATACAGCGAGAAGGAGCAGCTTCGCGACCGCCCTTTGAAGGGTATGTTGCAGACTGTCCAGGTGATACTTTGGTTTGTAGGGGCTATCGTGGTGGTAAGTATTCTGATTGACAAGTCTCCGTTGTCGCTATTGGCGGGGTTGGGTGCTTCTGCCGCTATCCTGATGCTGGTGTTCAAGGATTCGATTATGGGATTTGTTTCGGGGGTGCAGCTCTCCGCCAATGATATGCTGAAGGTGGGCGATTGGATTGCGATGCCCAAATACGGTGCAGACGGTACGGTGATAGAAGTCACGCTGAACACCGTGAAAGTACGTAACTGGGATAATACCATTACCACGATTCCGCCTTATCTGCTTGTCAGCGACTCATTCCAGAACTGGCGCGGCATGCGCGAGAGTGGGGGACGGCGTGTCAAGCGCTCCATAAACATTGATATGAACAGCGTCCGGTTCTGTACTCCGGAGATGCTGGACAAATATCGTAAGATTCGTTTGCTGAAAGATTACGTAGAGCAGACGGAAGCGGTGATAGAGGAGTATAATAAGAAACATCATATCGACAATTCCGTCCTTGTCAATGGGCGTCGTCAAACCAATCTGGGTGTGTTCCGGGCCTATCTGACCGCTTATCTGAAAAGTCTTCCCGATGTAAACAAGGAACTGACCTGCATGGTGCGGCAGTTGCAGCCGACCGACCGCGGTATTCCTATGGAACTTTATTTTTTCTGTGCCATCAAGGACTGGGTTCCATACGAGGGAGTGCAGGCAGATGTATTTGACCATGTGTTGGCCATCATTCCCGAATTCGATTTGCAGGTATTCCAATCACCGTCGGGAAGGGATTTCCAAAGGGTGCTGTCTTAACTCCTGAAGGATAATTGGGTGCGGATGCTTCATGGGAATTCGGTTGTGCGGGCAGAAAAAACATACAGCCTGCAAAAGTTTGAACCGTTGCAGGCTGTTGCCCTGATAAACTTTATAAAGAGAATTTGGAATGCGTGCGGGTTATTTTATCCAGTTTCCTTTCATCCAGTCGCATGCGGCTTTAATGGCATCGAAGGAAGCGTAGGACAGCGTAGCATCCACTTTGTTGCTTGTTACGGCGGTGAAGTCGTCGTTGGTGTAATCTCCGTCGGATTTCAATGCGGCAGTGACGGTCATATTGGTGAGTCTGGAAGTACCGTTTTTCAGCGCGGCATTCGTTAATGCGCTCTCCACTACCAGCGGTTGTCCCTTGCCGCATACTTTGGCATTGTCTATATCGGCTTGAGTGCCGCGACGCAGACGGATGCCTTGTTTGCTTTCGCCGTTACCTGCGAGGATGAGGTTTTTGAGTACGGGATGCGATACGGGAGTGGCTGCATTGTCGTTTTCGTTATTGTCCGCTTCGATGAGGCAGTCGCAGTCGTATCCTAATGTGGCTTTGGCTTCCTGATAGGCAACGAGGTCAGTGCCTTTTCCGTTCCAGCCTTCGGTCCAGTCGAAAGAGTCGTCGCTGCAACTTACCACTACCATATTGCTTACGTTTACCGAACCGCCGAAGAACTCGAAGCCGTCGTCAGAACCTTTGTAAGCCTCGCAGTGGTCTACAATCGTACCGTTACCTACACCGTAAAAGGAGATTCCGTTGGCCTCATGTTCTTCGTCGAAGGCAAATCCGGTGTATTCCAGACGGATGTACTGCAATGTTCCGGAATTGTCGGCATCGTCATTGCCGCCATATACGGCGCCGCCTATCTCTGAACTTCCTTTACCGCCTTCGGCATTGGTATGCGCTTTTCCGCAGATATGAATGCCGCCCCATGCTCCGGGTTCCTCTTTTTCGCTGGTCATGACGATAGGTTTGTCGGGCGTGCCTACGGCATTGATTTTGGCACCTTGCTTCACCAGGATATAGTCTACGATATTGTCATAGACAGATATAATCTTTACTCCTTCTTCGATGTTCAATGTGGCGCCTGCCTCTACAATGTATTCACCGCTCAGTTTATAGGTGTTGCCGGCTTTCAGGGTTACGTCTTCGGTTATTGTACCTTTCAGGATACTGCCGTTTTCTATCCCGTTGCCTTTGTCATTGTTGCTGTCGTTGGTGTTGTCATCGCTGCAAGCGGTGAGGGTCAGCATTCCGGCTGCGAGAGCCAGCGAATAGAATTTCGATTTCATTGTTTTCATAATTCAATTGTTTTAAGTTGACTGTTCGTCTGTTTGATAATCTATTTAAAAGGATTTATAATTTGTAGCTGAAGCCAATTTCAAAGTCGGTACCTTTTTTATAGCGCTCCACTTCCACTTCCGTGCCGGTGGAAGGCACTTCTTGCTTAAAGATGACATTACGGTTCAGCAGGTCGTTTACTTGCAGTTTCAGGCTGAAATGCCTGTTGAGGTCGTATCCGGCACTGAAGTTCAGTGTGTGCAGAGTCTGTTGCTTGATGTCTCCCAGATTGGATACGCCCACCGCATGGATGCGGCTGCCTTGCAGATTGTAGAGTAAGGCGAGGTTCAGTTGCCGTTCTTCACCGAAGCGGGGAGAGTAGGTGAGGTCTGCATTGGCCAGAATGGGAGAGGCGCCTTGCAAAGGACGTTCTTTGTTGGTGTAAGCGCCGCCTTCGGGCAGTTTTACGTTGGTATACATATAGCTGAGGTTAGCACCCAAACGCAAGTCTTTTATCAATTGTTTGCGGAATTCCACTTCTACGCCGGCAGCCATTCCGTTGTCCGCATTCCGGAAGCTGTGCAGGGTAGCTCCGCCTTGCAATGCCTGGATACGTTCTATCGGGCTGTCGAGGTATTTGAAGTAACCGGTCAGCGAAATCATGTCTCCGTTTTTGCCGAAGCGTTCGTAACGCAAGTCGAAGTTGTAGTTGTAGCCGTTCTGCAACTCGTCGTTACCGCGGATTTGTGCCGAACCGTAGGATTCCTGATAGAGGAAGGGAGCCATTTCGATGAATGATGGGCGGGTAACGGTACGGGATGCGGAGAAACGGATGCTGTTGGCGTCGTTTATTGTGTACTTCAGATTTAGGGTGGGGAAGAAATCGTTTTTATCCAGATTGCGCCGTTCGGCATACCAGTCGCCGCCGTCAGTGGCATAGTCCACCCACTGTTTGCTTATTTCGTAGCGTACGCCGAGGTTTACAAGTAATGACGGTACGGGGTAGAAGTCGGTCAGCAGGTATCCGGAGTAAATTTCATTTCCTGCGCGGTAGCTGTCTTTGGGTTGCATCACGCGTTGTACCGTTACGTTTCCGTCTGCTATGTTCTCTTGGTTCAGGAAGCTGTCTGTATCGTAGATGTCGGTAACGGTGGGATTAATTTTGTTCAGGTTGTAGTAGAAACGGGTTGCTTTGTAGTCGCGGCTTTTATTCTTATAGTTGAAGCCCAGTTTCAGAAAATTGTTTTCGTTCCACTTCCAGCGCAGGGCGAGGTTGCCGTTCCACTCCTTTTCATCCAGGCTGCCGAAATAGCGCATGGTTTCCTGGCGGTTCAGTTTGAACAGGCCGAGTGTGCCGTCATCATTCTTTATGTACATCACTTGGCGTCTGTCCGGTTCTTCGCTTCCTGTCTTGCTGTACGAGCCGCCCCAGGTCAGTTCCCAACGGTCTTGTTCGCCGAAGTTGTGAAGGCCGTTCAGTTGGTGGTTCTGCAAAGTGTAGATATGTGTGATGTTATTGCTTCCGGTCAGCTCGTGGTCTTCGGCATCTGTTCCCTCACGGCGTTGGTAAGTGTCTGTGGCATTACGCGTATAGAAGAAAGTATAGCCTATGCGGTCGTGCCGGCGCAGCGTGTAGCCTATGTATCCTAATGCAGCGAGTTTCAGTTCTTGGGCATAGCTGTCGTATGAGAAGTTGTCCTGTACATTGCCGGTTGCTTCCAGGGTTTTATAGAAAGCGTTGTCCATATTCTGATAGCCGTTGCCGGCGCTTACGGATGCCAGTATGCTGAGCGTTTGGCTGTCGATGCTGATGTTTTTGCCGAAGCCGAGGTTACCGTTAAAGTCCGGCAGGGTTGATTCCTTCTTTACGGCAAACGAGGTGTCGAATATATTTCCGGTCTTTACATAGTTGTCAAAATCAGACAGAGGCATATCGAGTGCCGCCTGGTCCACACCGGAAGTCTTGAACAATGAGCCGTTGCGGTTCATCTGATAGCGGTCTTTGCCCAGGGTATTGAACTTCCCGCCGGTGTTGAAACTGATGCTGAAGAAATCTTCGGCGATGTTCTCTTTGGTACTGATGTCTATGTGTGCACCTGAATAGTCGGCAAAGGCTTCCGCGTTATATACCTTACTTACGGTGATGTTCTGTATGGTGCTCGACGGAAATAGATCCAGCGGAATCAGCTTGTTGTCGGGATTGGGAGAGGCGATGGGGAGGCCGTTCAGGGTAGTCGTGCTGTATCGGTCGCCCAATCCCCGTACAATGAGCTGGCCGGCATCGGCAATGGAGATACCGGTAATCTTTTTTACCCCTTCTTCTACATTGCTTATACCTTTGATGCTCATCTCTTTTGAGCCGATGTTTTCGATGGCGAGTGTAGCTTTCCGGCGCTCCATTTGCAGGGCACGTTCGCCCTCAAGGTTTTTCCGGGCCACTACGGATACTTCGCCCAAAGCCTGTGCGTCGCTTTCCAGTTCGAAGTTCAGCACGACATCGGCTTTGCCTGACTTTACATTGTTTACAACGATGTCTTTGTAGCCTACATATTTTATGGATAATGTGTAGATGCCGTTTGTTACATTCAGGGAGTAGTTGCCGCCCATATCGGCGATGGCGCCTTGCGTGGTTCCTACTATCTGTACGGTAGCTCCGGTCAGCGGTTCCCGGGTCTGTTTGTCGGTGATGGAACCTTTGATAGTACCTGCCATGACTGTCATGACAGAAAGCGTAAGGAATAAAATAAGGAAGAATATCTTTCCTAAATCTAATTTCGTACTCATCTCTTTTATGCGTTTCTTAATCCGCTGCAAAGATGCACCGAACGTGTTTCAAGAGTGGTACATACATTATACATTCTGTTTTCGTTTGTATGAAGGAGCTGTTACGTAATCCGTACGATTTTATCATGCGGTATAATATAAATAATAATATTAAATACTTGTTTGTTTGAGTTTTATGGCTATATTTGTCCCATTATCAATAAACAAACAGACAAACAAATTATGGATGTTCCCCCTCACAATGATAACGAACGCTTTCGGCGTTTGTCTTTGCTTGGGCGCATTGGTTGGTGGGAAGCCGACTTTTCTGCTGAGCAGTATTTATGTTCCGAATATGTATGCGATTTGTTGGGGATGAAGGGGGACAGCCTCTCTTTTCAGGATTTCGGCCGGATGATTCGTGAGGATTATCGGGGACGCATCACCAGAGAGTTCCTTTCCATAAAGGAAGTGGAGGTATACGAACAGACCTTTCCTATCCATACGGCAACCGGAGTTGTCTGGGTACATTCCCGCATGGGGTATAGAGAGCTTGCACCCGATGGGCATCTGAAAGCTTTCGGAATCCTGCAACGGGTAACGGAACCGGTAAACAAAGAGGATAAGGACCGCATGTATCATATCAATAATTTGCTGTATCGCCAGAACTCTATTTCCCATTCCTTGTCTCATTTTCTTAAAGACGAGTCTGTAGCTTCCGGCATCTACGAAATTCTGAAAGATATTTTGGACTTTTTCCATGCCGGACGTGCGTATATTTTTGAGTATGAAAAAGATTATACTTTTCAGACTTGCACTTATGAAGTTGTTGCCGAAGGGGTGTTACCGGCGGTAGAAGCATTCCGGAATATACCGGTTACTTTCATGCCGTGGTGGACTACTCAAGTTTTGTCGCAGAAACCTATATTGTTCGAGTCATTGTATAAGTTGCCCGAAATGGAAGAAGGCGAATTCCGGTTATTGGAGCAGCAGGGTATCAAAGCTTTAATGGCTGTTCCATTGGTGGCGAATGATACGGTGAAAGGTTTTATGGGAGTAGATTTGGTAGACCGTACTATCTTGTGGAGCAATGAAGACTACCAATGGTTGGGATCGTTGGCCAATATCATCAGTATCTGCGTTGAACTGCGTAAAACGCAGGATGAGGCAATACGGGAACGTCAGGCTTTGGACCGTAGTGAGAAACTCTTTAGAAACATTTTTGCCAATATACCGGCTGGGGTGGAGATTTATGATACTGACGGCTTTCTGGTAGATGTCAATAACAAGAATATAGAAATATTCGGTATCCGCGATAAGGCGGATGTGATAGGTATCAACCTGTTCGAGAATCCTAACTTGTCACCTCAGTTGATAGAGCAGATACGTGACCGGGATATTGTAGATTTCAGATTGGATTATGAATTTGAAAATGTAGAGGGATATTATCCTTCCGGTAAGCGCAATAAGATAAACCTATATACCAAAATCAGCAAGTTATATGATAGTAAGGGTAACTTTACCGGATATGCCTTTATCAATATCGATAATACCGAGCGTATGGATGCTTTGAACCGTATTTGTGATTTTGAGAACTTCTTCCTGTTGATTTCTGATTATGCAAAAGTAGGTTATGCAAAGTCGAACTTGCTGGATAGGAAAGGCTATGCCATTAAGCAGTGGTATAAGAATATGGGAGAAGATGAAAATACGCCTTTGTCGGATATTATAGGTGTATATAGTAAAATGCACCCGGATGACAGAAAGCGGATTTTGGATTTTCTTTATAAGGCACGGCTTGGAGAAGTAAGAGACTTCAAGGGAGAGATACGTATTTTGCATCCGGGGACGGAAGCTCAATGGAATTGGGTGCGCACCAATGTGGTAGTCAATCAATATCAACCGGAAAACGGTGTAATAGAGCTTATCAGTGTAAACTATGATATTACGGAATTGAAAGAAACCGAAGCCAAACTGATTGATGCTAAAGAGAAAGCCGAAACGGCAGACCGTCTGAAGAGTGCTTTTCTTGCCAATATGAGTCATGAGATACGTACTCCGCTGAATGCAATTGTAGGTTTTTCCAGTTTGTTGGTGCAGGGAGAGAATCCGGAAGAACGGGAGCAGTATATGGCGATTGTGGAAGAAAATAATGAGTTGCTGTTGCAATTGATATCCGATATTCTGGATTTGTCAAAAATAGAAGCCGGAACCTTTGATTTCGTAAAACAGGAATTGGATGTGAACCAACTGTGTGAGGATATGGTGCGTACGATGAAACTCAAAGCCAGACCGGGAGTAGAGGTTGTCTTTGATCATCGCCTGCCGGAGTGTATCATTGTGAGCGATCGTAATCGTTTAAATCAAGTGATAGCAAATTTCATGAATAATGCGATAAAATTTACTTCGACCGGGAGCATACGTTTAGGTTATGGGCAGGCAGAAACCAACTTGCTGCGCTTTTATGTTGCTGATACTGGCATCGGCATTATACAGGAAAAACAGGCTGAGATATTTGACCGTTTTGTCAAACTGAACTCTTTTGTGCATGGCACAGGATTGGGATTGTCTATCAGCAAGAGCATCGTTGAGCAACTGGGCGGCACTATCGGTGTGGAAAGTGAATCGGGTAAAGGGGCTTGCTTTTGGTTTACATTACCTGTTGCTTGATAAGAAGTATTTTTCCACTTTTGCTGATGTTCAGGTAAGGGTAAGTTGCATGAGTATTTCAATATGAAGATAATATGAAGTCCAAAAACTTTTATCACTTTTGGGCTTCATATTATCTTTACATTGGTTATACTCCGCTGAATGCGCTGAAACCGCCGTCAATAGGAAGCAATGCACCTGTAACGAAGCTGGCGGCATCGCTGCACAGGAACTGTACGGCGCCGTTCAATTCGTTGATGTCGCCGAAGCGTTTCATCGGGGTTTTGGCCAATACTTTCTTACTGCGGTCGGTCAGTGAGCCGTCGGGGTTGATAAGTACGGCGCGGTTCTGGTCGCCGATGAAGAAGCCCGGGGCGATGGCATTGACGCGGATACCGTCTCCGTATTTCAGTGCCAGTTCGCTTGCCAGCCATTGGGTAAAGTTGGCAACGGCTGTCTTGGCTGCTGAATAGCCCGGAACGCGGGTGATGGCGCTGTAAGCTGCCATGGAAGATACGTTGACGATGCAGCCCTTACCTTGCTTAGCCATCACTTTGCTGAACACTAAAGACGGGTAAACGGTTCCGTTCATGTTCAGATTAGTCACTTTCTCCCAGCAGGAGATGTCCATGTCGTAGAAGTGCTGGTCGGGAGCCAGAGTTGCGCCCGGCATATTTCCGCCGGCAATGTTGAGCAGAATGTCGATACGTCCCCACTTGGCAACGATGTCATCGGCAAGTTTCTCAAGACTGGCGATGTCCAGCACGTTACCGACGATACCGATTACATCTTCACCATAGGTTTTCAGTTCCTCTACACGCTTGTCCAGTTGTTCCTGACGGATGTCTACCGCTACGACTTTAGCGCCTTGTTGCATAAAACACTTGGCAATGCTGCCACCCAATACACCACCTGCACCGGTGATAACTGCTACTTTACCTGCAATGCTGAATTGTTCGTTCATAATCTTTGTCTCCTTTTTTCTTTCTTTTCTTTTTTTATACGGGGAAGCACGTGCATAAAGCATGAAGCGTATCCCCCCTCATACTTTATTGTCTTCTGCTTCACGTATCTATATTGTATATTTTATGCTTGTGTTTCCTTCTGTTTCATTTCGTCTTGTACCACTGCCATCATGCCTTCCACCTGTGCCAGCGCCAGCATACGGCCGTGGAATGAATAGCCGGGATTATATCCCTTGTTCTCATCGCCCAGCATCATCCGTCCGTGGTCTACACGCATGGGCAGGTTCGGGTTTTCTTGCTCGAAGATGCGGATAAGGTCGATGAGGTGACCGCGTCCCGTCAGGTGGGAGCTTTCTATGAAGTTGCCGCCCGGCATGGCTGCGGTGCTGCGCAGATGCACAAAGTGGGTGCGTGATGCAAACTTCCTGGCGAGTTCGCGGGTATCGTTATGCTCTCCCGCGCTAAGCGAGCCGGCACAGAACGTCAGTCCGTTGTGTGGATTATCCACTGCATTCAGGAACCAGGCGATGTCCTCTTCGTTGGTCACGATACGCGGCAAGCCCAGTACCTGGAAAGGTGGGTCGTCGGGATGTACGCACATATTTACGCCGTACTCCTCGCACACCGGCATGATGGCGGCAAGGAAATACCGCATGTTCTCGCGGAGCGCATCGCGGTCGATACCTTTGTACAAGGCAAGCAGATTCCTGAATATATTCACCGGGTTCTTGTCGCCTTCCTTGATGTTGCCGTTTACGAATCCCTGCGTCTTTACGATAATCGCATCGACAAGGCTGTCTTTTTCGGCTTCGGTGATGGTCTTGTCCAGTTCGGCCACTTTAGCCAGCTCTTCGGCGGAGTAATCCTTTTCGGCTCCCTCACGTTGCAGAATGCGCAGGTCGAAATAGGCAAAGCGCACCCGGTCGAAGTAGAGCGATGAGGTTCCGTCTGCCCAGGGGTGTTGCAAATCCGTGCGTATCCAGTCGATAACGGGCATGAAGTTATAGCATACGGTCTTTACACCGCATTTGCCCAGATTGGCAAGACTGATTTTGTAGTTCTCTATCAGTTGTTCGCGTTCCGGTCCGGCATATTTAATGGCCTCGCATACGGGTAGGCTCTCCACAACCGACCAGCGCAAGCCATAGGACTCGATATATGTCTTTAAATCGTTGATGGCTTCTTCTGTCCAGATTTCGCCGTTGGGCACATCGTGCAAGGCGGTAACTATCCCTTCCACACCGATTTGCCGAAGCATATCGAGCGTTATTTTGTCTTTCTTACCGAACCATCTCCAAGTCTTTTCCATACTTCTTTTTGTATTAATGATTTAAAATGATTATTTACTGCAAATGTAGGCACTAAAACAGTTTGTATATAAACGGATATTTGCAGGATGTTTGCAGATATTTGCGTGTATTGAAAGAATAATGGGATAGTAACCTTTGCTACGAAGTAAACGGCTTTAAATCAATAGTATATAAGTACCAATATAATACCTGCGTTTGGTACGGGAAATACCAACGGTTGGTACGCCTTGTACCGCACTTTGGTACGGCTCCTACCACAGTTTGGTACAGCTCGTACCACGCTTTGGTACAGTTCATACCACGCTTCGGTACGTCTCCTGCCACCGGTTGGTATGTTCCGTACCAACCGGGGTATTCTTTCCGTTTCCCTTTGTATTTTCTTTTTTTCCCGCAGAGTTATTGTTATTATTCGCTATCTTTGTGTAAGGATAGGATGCGGCTCGGCAAACCGGGAGATGCCGTATCAACATCAGGCAGTGTTATGAGACAGATAATAAACGAACAGCTCCAGATATCGGAGTCCAACCCGATAAAGGCGCGCTATTACGACTACGACCGCTTCACTTACCCCTGGCATTTCCACAGCCAGTACGAAATAATCTATGTAAAGAAAAGCTGCGGCCGTTGCTTTGTGGGTGATTGCATAGAGCGTTTTTCGGAAGGAGATGTGGTATTGTTCGGTCCCAGCCTGCCTCATTATATGCGGAGTGACGATGCTTATCACGGCGATAATCCCCGGTTGCGGGTGCAAGGAACTATCATTCAGTTTGAGGAGAACTTCATGCAATACTCGTTCGACCATTATCCGCAGTTTCACCAGATACGGGTGTTGCTGAAAGAGGCCAGACGGGGTGTTGTCTTTCACACGGCCGATGCCAGCCCGGTACGCGACATGGTATCCGCTTTTCCCGAACTGAAAGGATTCGGACAGATAACCGGTTTGCTGGATTTATTGCAGGCATTGGCGGTATCCGTCCCAAGAAGGATGCTGGCAAGCCCTTGCTACTATGAGAAGTTTCCCACAGCGGGAAACAAGCGTATCGATAAAATCATCTCCTTTATCAATAGCAACTACACCCGTTCCCTCAAGCTCGACGAGATAGCCGAAATGGCAAATATGAACAGCAGCGCCTTTTGCCGTTTCTTCAAGGACGCCACGGAAAAGACTTTTCTGCAATATGTGGCGGACATGCGCATAGGTTATGCCTGCAAACTGCTGACCATCGGCGATATGGAGGTTTCACAGATAGCAGTGGAGTGCGGGTTCGACTCTATTCCGCATTTCAACCGCACCTTCAAGCAACTGACGGGACTGACACCGACGCAGTACCGGAACCAGATAATGAAATGATTTCCCCCCTTCACCCTCCGTCTCCCATAAACAGGAGTGTGCGAAAGGGTGAAGGGGGGATGTGGTAAAAGTTATTTTACGTCAAACAGACCGTTACATACCGAACGAGAACTTGTCGATGGACTGGTATACCACGCTGGCAATACTCAGCGCCACGATGCCCAGCGTACAGATGGCAAGGCCGGCACGCGTGTAGTTATCGCTACGGAAAGCGGCGATAGGCTCATCGCTCTTGTTGATATACATTGCCTTTACAATCTTCAGATAGTAGTAAAGCGACAGAATCGTATTGATTAACGCAATGAACACCAGCAGATGAAAACCGCTTTCGAATGCCGCCGCAAAGATGAAGAACTTCGAGAAGAAGCCTGCGAACGGCGGAATACCTGCCAGCGAGAACAGTGCCAGCGTCATAAGGAAAGCCAGCTTAGGGTTGGTGGTGTACAGTCCGTTGTAATCTTCCAGTGTAAACTTATCGGCGCGCAATGCTACAATCGTGATAACGGTAAAGACGGCGAGGTTGGCAAACAGGTAAATCAGTACGTAGTACACCAGCGACGTCATACCCAGCGATGTTCCGCTGATAACACCCAGCATGATGTAACCGGCTTGCGAGATACTGGAGAACGCCATCAACCGTTTCAGGTTCTCCTGACGCAGCGCAAAGAGGTTGGCGAGCGTGATAGAGGCGATGATAACCCAGTAGAGCACTTCCTGCCATTGCGCCGCCATCGGTGCGAATACCTTATAGAGGATGGTCATCAGCACGAATGCCGCCGCACCTTTGGAGATAACGCTCAGGTAAGCGGTTACCGTACTCGGAGCACCTTCGTATACGTCGGCCGTCCACAGGTGGAAAGGCACCAGCGAAATCTTGAATCCCATGCCGGAGAAGAAGAATACGAATGCCATAATCTGCAACGGGCTTCCGTCCAGATGTGCCGGGATATCGGCAAAGTAGAGTGTGCCTACCGTACCGTATATCAGCGAAAGGCCGTAAAGCAGCAGTCCGCTGGAGAAGAGTGCGGTAAGGATGTACTTGGCGCCTGCTTCGGCAGAGTGGTGGCGGTACTTGTCGAAAGCCACCAGCGCAGCCATAGGGATGCTGGCCGTTTCCAACCCGATGAAGAACATCAGGAAGTGCCCGGCGGAAATCATGAAGTACATACCCAGCAGCGTGGAGAGTGTCAGTACATAGAACTCGCCCTGCTTGATAGCTGCATCGGGGCGGCGCATCCACTCGTGCGCCATAAGGAACACGATGAGCGTACCTACGCTGAGAATGGATTTGACGATACTCTGTATCGGTTGGTTATGGTACATCCCGCCGAAAGCGTCGGCTGCCGGACCGGGAACGATGGTTATAAGCGTATGGACGATGAGCAGGGCAACGGGCAGCATGGTGTTCAACATCGGCTTGCCGTCATGCTTGTGCGCATCCGGACTCATGAAGAGGTCGGCTATGAAGAGGATAACGATAACCGCTATCAGCGACAGCTCTTCTTTCATTAATAGAAATTGGGAGTAATCCATGTTATTTGGTGATTAGTGATTAGTGTTTAGTGAGTGGCTAATAGGTTGACTACCGGCAGCACGCTGTCTCCAATCATGTTGCTTATCCACAGCGGAGCAAGACCCAGTCCGGCTACGCAGGCAATGAGGATGATTACGGCGGTACGTTCGTCCCAGGTGGCATCGGTCAATGTCAGGTGGTGCTTGTTGGTACAGGTTCCGTAGAGGATTTTACCGACAAGGCGCAGGATGTAGACTGCGGTAATCACGATACTCGTACAAGCGATGACGGTCCATGCGCGGTGGAAGGTATCGGGATGCTGGAAAGCGCCGTTGAAGATTGTCATTTCGGCAATGAAACCGCTGAGTCCCGGCAGACCGAGGTTCGCCAGACCGGCGATGACGTAGGATACCGCCAGGAAGGGCATAATCTTCATCAGTCCGCTAAGCTCGCGTACGTCGCGTGTGTGCGTCCGTCCGTATATCATACCGATAAGGGCGAAGAACAGGGCGGTCATCAGTCCGTGGGAAAGCATTTGCAGCACAGCACCCGTACAGGCCGTCCGGTTCATCATCAGGATGGCGAAAAGCACCAGTCCGCAGTGCGATACGGAAGAGTAGGCATTGATGTACTTCAGGTCGGTCTGCACGCAAGCGGAGAATGCTCCGTACACTACGGAGATACCCGTCAGTACGAGGAATATCCAACCGAGCTCCTGTGCGGCTTCAGGCATCAGGTACATGGCGATGCGGAAACAGCCGTAGCCGCCCAGCTTCATCAGTACGCCTGCATGCAGCATGCTGACGGCGGTAGGTGCGGATGCGTGACCGTCGGGGCTCCAGGTATGGAACGGGAACAGAGCGCCCAGCACGCCGAAACCGAGGAAGGTAAGCGGGAACCAGATGCGTTGTTGCTCCACAGGGATATTGTGCAGTTGGGCTATCTCCAGCAGGTTCATGGTGGTGGCGCCGCTACCGAAGTAGATACCGAGGATACCGATAAGCAGGAAAGCGGAACCGCCCATCAGCATCAGCGTCAGTTTCATGGCAGCGTATTCCTTGCGTCCCGAGCCCCATACGCCAATCAGCAGGTACATCGGGATGAGCGCTACCTCGTAGAACATGAACATGGTGAACAGGTCGGTAGAGATAAAGAAACCGAACACACCCATCGACAGCAGGGTGAACCACAGGAAATATTCTTTGGTCAGCGGTTGCAGACGCCAGGAAGCGAATGTACCCGTAAACACGATAATGGCCGAGAGCAGCAGCATGGCTACCGAGATGCCGTCCACACCTACGGAATAGTGGATGTTGAGGGCGGGATACCAGGCTACATCGGCACGGAACAGCATTTCATCCGTAGCGCCGCCGTGACGGGCTTGCAGATAGACGACGGTCAGTCCGACGGCTGCAACGAGCAATGCCGAAGCGCCGGCTACCATCACCGCACGTATCTGTGCGATATTACGGCTGAGCCAGAGGCCCAACAGCATCAGCAAGGGGATGAGTACGAATATGGATAAGAAATTCATCTTTATAATATGGTATTAATTGTTATTGTTCTATATGGTTGATACATCACTATCAATTTCCGTTTCTCGTTTACAGCAACAGCAGCAGTATCAGTGCAAGCGTACCCAGCAGGAATACGAAGGTGTATTGCTGGATGCGTCCGCTTTGCAGGCCGCGTATCTCGTCGCTGGTGGCATTGGCGCCCCAGGCCAGGAAATCGAAGAAGCCGTCCACCACATGACGGTCCCACCAGGCAATGGGACGGCTGATGCAGCCGAAGATGATGCGGTGGGTGATGAACTGATAGACCTCATCGATGTAGAAGCGGTGATAGGCTGCCGTCCACAAGCCGTTGAAGCGGCGGGCAAGCGCATCGGCAACCGGCTGTTTTTCGCCTTTATACATATAAGTGGCCACGGCTATGGAGATAACTGCAATGGCAATGCTTGTTCCTGCCACGCCCCAGTCGAGGTGGATGGTATAGGCTTCGCCGTTGGAGCTGACGAAGTGGCCGAAAGGAATAAATCCGGCAACTATCGTAACTGCGGCAAGGAACATCAGGGGAACGGTCATGGCAAGGGGCGACTCGTGAGGCGTGTGCTGATGGCTGTGGCTTTCATCGCTTGCCGACTTCTGCCCCGGCTTCGAACTGCCCCAGAAAATGCCGTAATACAGTCTGAACATATAGAATGCGGTCATGGCGGCAATCACCGTCATAATCCAACCCATGACGGGGCTGAACCGGAAGCAGGCCGTCAGTATCTCGTCCTTGGAGAAGAACCCGGAGAACGGGGGAATGCCGGCAATGGCAAGGCAGGCTATCAGGAAGGTGATGTGCGTAACCGGCATGTATTTGCGCAGGCCGCCCATGGCGGACATCTCGTTGCTGTGCACCGCATGGATGATGCTTCCTGCACCGAGGAACAGCAACGCCTTGAACATGGCGTGCGTAAACAAGTGGAACATGCCTGCCATATAACCCAGTCCGCCTTCGTGCGGGTCTGTGGATGTACATACGCCGAGCGCTACCATCATAAAGCCTATCTGCGAGATGGTGGAGAAAGCGAGTACACGCTTGATGTCACTCTGCACACAAGCCACGCTGGCGGCATAGAATGCGGTGAATGCGCCTACATAGGCCACGAGGTGCAGCACGTGGGGCGCATAGTCGATGAACAGCGGGAACATGCGTGCCACCAGGTATACGCCTGCCACCACCATCGTAGCGGCATGAATCAGTGCGCTCACCGGAGTAGGACCTTCCATGGCATCGGGCAGCCAGATGTGCAGCGGGAACATGGCGCTCTTGCCGGCTCCGCCGATGAACATCAGTCCCAGCGCCAGCGGAATCATGGCAGCGCCGCCTTTCAGCAAGGCCATTTCATTGGGTTGGAAGGTGTAGGTTCCGGCATAGTAACCGTAAACCAGGATACCGATAAGGAAGCCCAGGTCGGCAAAGCGGGTCACGATAAACGCTTTCTTGCTGGCGGCGATTGCTGCGGGTTTCGTGTAGTAGAAGCCTATCAGCAGGTAGGAAGACACACCCACCAGCTCCCAGAACAGGTACATCTGGAAGATATTGGTTGCCACCACCAGTCCGAGCATGGACATCGTAAACAGCGAGAGGAAAGCGTAGTAGCGTTGGAAGCCGCGTTCGCCTTTCATATAGCCGAAAGAGTAGAGGTGCACCATGAACGATACGGTACTTATGACAATCAGCATCATCACCGATATGGGGTCGAGCAGGATGCCCAGGTCAATGCTGAGTGTCGGCGTAAACGGCAGCCATGTACAGTTGTAAGGCATCAGTGTGGCAAATGTGCCGTCTGCCAGCCGCGGGGCGGTGAAATAGTGTATTGCGGTGAGGTAGGAGAGTACCGCCACTGCACCCAGCACAGCCGTGCCGATGAGTCCGGCAGTGCGGTGCGACATCCATTTGCCGCCCAGTCCCAACACAAGGAACGAGAGCAAAGGAAGGAGAAGGATTAGAATCGTATATTCCATAATTATTGAATTGAGAATTGAAAATGGAGAATTGAGAAATGCTGCTCAGTCTCTCTTTTTGTTTTTATTGAATGGCTCATTATGCAGGCGGTCTGCACAACTCTATGCAGGGTGTCTGCACAGTGCTATGCAGGACATCTGCACAGGCTTATGCAGGATGCCTGCACAGGCATCTACCATTTGAGTTCGTCCAGCTTGTTCACCTGTATGCTGCGGATATTGCGATAGATGTTAATCATGATGGCAATGGCCACGGCCGTTTCGGCTGCCGAGATGGCAATGGAGAACAGGGAGAAGAAGTAACCTTCCAGTCCGCCGGGAAACAGGAAACGGTTGAATACCGCGAAGTTGATGTCCGTAGCATTCAGTATCAACTCAATTGAAATCAGTATCGCCAACGTATTGCGGCGGGTAAAGAACCCGTAGATGCCGGCGAAGAACATGATAGCCGAGACTATCAGGTAATATTCCATGTGTATCATAAATCTTATCTTTTACGTGCTATTAACAATCCGCCTACGATACATGCCAGCAGCAGGATGCTGACGGCCTCGAAGGGCAATAGGTAACCGTATTTGTCGCCGCTCAGCATGTGGTGGCCGATGGTCTTGATGTTGACTTCGAGCGGCTCGATGTCTGTGGTGGCGATGAACTTATGTTTCAGGGTTATGAACAGTACGATGACGGCTCCTGCTACGGTAGCGCCCAGTCCGGCAAGGAACTTGCTGCGTTTCAGCTTGGCCGCCATGTCGCCTTCGCCGCTGGTGAGCAGAATGGAGAAGACATAGAGCACGACGATACCGCCCGCATAGACCATAATCTGTACCGAACCGAGGAACGTATATCCCAGCAGGAAGTAGATGCCTGCCGTGCCGAAAAGCACGAACAGCAGGTATGTGGCCGAACGTACCATGCGTCTGGTGGTTACCGTCAGTATGGAGAATACGCTGATGAAGGCCGCAAGGAAGTAAAATACTATTGTTTCAAGATTAAATTCCATGTTATTGATTACTAATTATGAATGACTGATTACTTCGCTGCTTCAGGCTGGGGAGCGGCGGGTTTCTTCTTCTCTTCTACGTGACTGCCCGGATGGTTCAGCGTCAGTACCAGTTTGCTGCGGTCGAATACGGCATGCTCGAAGTTCTGGTCGAACGTAATGGCATCGTGCGGGCAGGCATTGACGCAAAGCTGGCAGAATATGCACGAACCGAGGTCGTATTCGTACTTCGCCAATATCTTCTTTTTCTTGCCGTCTTCCGTTTCTATCGTCTGGCTCGTCACCTTGATGGTGTCGTTGGGACAAGCCGTCTGGCACAAGCCGCAGGCCACACAATGGTGTTCGTTCTTCTCGTTGTGGGGCATTGTCAGCGTGCCGCGGAAACGTTCGGAGAGTTTCAGCGTCTTCCGGTTTTCCGGATACTGTTCGGTAGTCTTCTTCCGCCAGAAAACGGTCATGGTGGTTTTCATGCCCGTCAGTAGGGAAGTGATACCGTGTATGAGGCTGCCTATGTAAGAATTATGTTCTTTTTCTTTCATTGTTGTAATTATTATTTAGTGTTGCCCGAAAGGAAATATTGCTCCGGTGCTGTGCCGGCTTAGAAATGCAATTCAAATACTACGATTAATACCATTAGAATCAGGTTCACCATGCTGATGGGAACCAGATATTTCCATTCGAGGTTCAGAATCTGGTCGATACGCAGACGCGGGAATGTCCATTTAATCCACATCAGCAGGAACACCACGAAGAATGCCTTGCCGAAGAACCATACAAAGCCCGGAATGTAGTCCATTACAGCGTTGAAGCCGTCCAGGCCGACGATGTGCAACGGCATCCAGCCGCCTAAGAATATCGTGGCCGCCACACTCGCTACGATGAACAGGTTCAGGTACTCTGCCAGGTAGAAGAAGCCGAAGCCCATACCGGAGTATTCCGTATGATAGCCTGCCGTCAGCTCGCTTTCGGCTTCGGGCAAGTCGAACGGACCGCGGTTGGTTTCCGCATTGCCGGCAATCAGGTAGATGATGAAAGCTATCAGAGCCGGGATATGTCCTTTGAAGATGAACCAGCCGTCGGCTTGTCCGGCTACGATTTCGGAGAACTGCATCGTACCCATCAGGACTACCATCGTCAGGATGCTCAGTCCGCACGAGAGTTCGTAACTGATGATTTGCGCACCGCTTCGCATGGCTCCGATGAGCGAGAACTTATTGTTGGAACTCCAGCCGGCAAGCAGGATACCTACCACGCCGATGCTCGAAGCGGCAAGCAGGAAGAACACGCCTACGTTGAAGTCCAGCACTTCCAGGCCTTTGCTGACAGGCAGGCAGGCGAAGGTGAGGAACGAGGCTATGATGACCATGAACGGCGCCAGGTTGTAGAGGAATCGGTCGGAGAACTTCAGGTCGATGATTTCCTTGGTCAACATCTTGATAACGTCGCACGGCACTTGGAGCAATCCCCATTTTCCTACACGCATCGGACCGAGGCGGCATTGGAAAAAGGCGCATATCTTGCGCTCCATGTAAATCAGGATAATGGCAAGCACTGCATACATCAGGATGATGCATACGCCTATCACTACACATTCAAGAAACACCGCCAGACCTTCCGGCATGAGGGAGGTCAGCATCTGGTGAATCCAATTGGTTACTATACTAAAGTCAAACATCTGTTTATTTACGGTTTTACGATTTACGATTTGATGTATGTCTGCTGTCTGTTATTGACGTTCTTTTTGCTTTTTACCGTTATCGGTCGATATCGGGTACTACATAGTCCAATGTACCGCCGATAGCGATAAGGTCGGCAATCTTTGCACCGCGGCAAATCGTATCTACGGTAGATACCAGCGGAAGCCCCGTGCTGCGGAAGTGCAGGCGGTAGGGTGTCTTGTCGCCGTGGCTCTCAAGGAATACGCCGAACTCGCCGCGGCTGCCTTCTACGGCAGCGTAGTAAGTACCTTCCGGTACGCGGATAATCGGTTTCATCTTCTCCTGGTATGCACCTTCGGGGATATTGTCTATCAGTTGTTCGATGATTTTCAGGCTCTCCATGATTTCGTCCATACGGATGAGGTAGCGTGCCCAGGAGTCGCCCTCGGTGCGGACAATCTCTTTGAAGTCCACCTTGTCATACACCCCGTAAGGCATGCGCTTGCGTACGTCGCACGCCCAACCGCTGGCACGGCCCGTACCGCCGGTGGCTCCGAACGCTATGGCATCTTCACGGGAGAGTACGCCTACGCCTTTCAGACGCTGCTGCGCAATGATGTTTCCTGTAAACACGTCGTGGTATTCGTGCAGGATGCCGCGCAGGTATGGGATGAACTCTTTGACTTTCTTCTGGAAGTCGGGGGCGATGTCGGCTTGCACGCCGCCAATCGTGTTGTAATTCATGATGAGGCGTCCGCCGCAGGTTCCTTCGAAGATGTCGAGAATCTTTTCACGGTCGCGGAAGCCGTAGAAGAAGGCGGTCAGTGCGCCGAGGTCCATTGCCAGGCAGGAGTAGAAAAGCAGGTGCGAGTCGATGCGCTGCAACTCGTCCATGATGGTACGGATGTACTGCACACGTTCGCTTACCTCTATACCCATGGCTTTTTCGATACACATACACAAGGCATGGCGGTTCTGGTGAGCGCCCAGGTAGTCCAGACGGTCGGTCAGCGCCAGTGTCTGCGGGTATGTAAGACTTTCGCACATCTTTTCGATACCCCGGTGGATATATCCGCAGTTGGCATCGATTTTTTTGATGATTTCACCTTCCAGCGATACGCGGAAACGCATTACGCCGTGGGTTGCGGGGTGTTGGGGACCGATGTTCACCACATATTCGTCGTCGCCGAAGAGTTGCGTTTCCTTGTTCTTTACCGTTCCGTCCGGGTTCAGTTCCAGTTCGGTGGTGGTATCAATCGTTTCCTCATTGTCCATGCGCAGCGGGTTCTGTGCTTCCGGGTCGTCGTCTTTACGCATCGGATACCCTACCCAGTCGTTGCGCAGGTAGAGGCGGCGCATGTCGGGGTGCCCTACGAATACCACGCCGTAGAAGTCGAACACTTCACGCTCCAGAAAGTCTGCCGCTTTCCAGATGTCGCATACAGAGGGAAGTTCGGGATGCTCGCGGTTGAGTGTGGCGGTGCGGATGGCAGTCCGCTTGCCGGTGACGGTGGATTCCAACTGATACACCACGCCAAGTCCGCGCGGAGTGTCGGGAGTGTCTTTGGCGGCATCCGGTTCGCCCCAGTCCATACCGGTGAGGCATTCCAGAAAGTCCATTTGTTCTTCCTGCCGCAGGCGCAGCATTTCGTCATGCAAGGCTGCGGGTTCTATATATCTTATTTCCATACTCATATTCATATTCATTCTTCCGGTCTTTCTTCTTTTTGGTTTACACCGCCAAAGTATTTCTCTATTTTTACTTTACGCTGCAACTGCATCATTCCGTAGTAGAATGCTTCGGGGCGGGGAGGGCATCCGGGGATATATACGTCCACCGGCAAAATCTTGTCTACTCCGTTCACAACGTGGTAGGACTTCTTGAACGGGCCGCCGCTGACAGCGCAACCGCCTACGGCTATCACATACTTAGGGTCTGCCATCTGGTCGTACAAGCGTTTCAGCACCGGAGCCATCTTGTTCGTGATTGTTCCGCACACCATAATCATATCTGCCTGGCGCGGACTGGCACGGGCTACCTCAAACCCGAAGCGCGCCATATCGTAGCGGGCTGCACCGAGGGCCATGAATTCGATACCGCAACAACTGGTTGCAAACGTAAGCGGCCACAGCGAATTGCTGCGTCCCCAATCGATGAAATCGTCCAGAACGCCGATAGCCACATTAGCGCCGCCGGCATTAAGTTCCCGAACCAATTTCTCCAACGTTTCGTTGTCTGTAAACTCCTCATAAGGGATGGATTTTATTTTGGGTTTCTTCGTTACTTCCATTCCAACGCTCCTTTCCTCCAGGCATATGCAAGGCCCAGAACCAATATAATAAGGAAAAATAAAATACTGAAAAGTCCGGCAGCTCCCAGCTCGCGTGCTATGACTGCCCACGGAAACAGGAACACCGTCTCCACTTCAAACATCAGAAACAGGATGGCAAACAAGTAGTAACCTACCCGAAACTGCATCCATGATTTACCGCGGGTGGGAATACCACATTCGTACGGCTCCATTTTCTGCACATTGTACGAACGGGGGGCTATCGCATTGGACAATGCGATGACGATACCCACGAAAGCAATTGCCGTCAGCAAGACGGCTACCAACAAAGTAAAGTTCATAAATCCGATAAGATTTTAGATATATAAAATATAGATATACTGCACTAAAACAAGGATAAAGCGATAAGGCGACAAGGTGATAATGCTTTACCTTTTTTTCAAATGATAATCTTCCTTAACCCGATTATGTAATAATGCGGACCGGGCACGGTAAGACAGTGTACATTCGGCATACGGTCATAACTTTGCGCACGCAGCAGTTGCTGCATACGGATAATGTCAGTGCGCAACAGGGAGCTTTTGTTGTTTGGAACCTGCTGGCTTTCCACATGTTCCAGGCAAGAAGCGGCGGATGATGTATGTCTGTAATAATTATGAATGACCTGTTGGGCGGTAGGCGCCTGCGTCAAAATGCAACTCTCTGCTTTGCAACCGGCCGGAGCGCACAAAAAATCCGCAGCCTCTATTGCACCGTTGTGTAATAAAACCGCGAGTATGGCTATCATACAATATTTTATGCACTGTTTCATACCTCCCTATCTGTTTCAGGGCGCAAAGATATAACAAGTATCTCTCATTTTGCTATCTCTGCATAACAAAATAAGACTATTTTTACACTTTTTATCCTAAATCAATTCCGTTTCCAGAATTCCGGAGTGAACAAAAGTAAGACGGTGAACAATTCCAGACGTCCCAATAACATGAGGAATGACAGTAACCATTTGGCCGCATCGGGCAGGGCATTCCATGAATATGCCGGACCGGTGTCACCCAATCCGGGGCCCATATTGCCGATGCTGGATACAACGCAACCGATGGACTCTTCGGCACCTATCCCCATTCCCATCATTATCAGTATGCTGATGATGATAATGATAAAATATAAAAAGAAAAATGCCAACACGGTGGATACGATGGAAGGGGGGATTACTTGTTTGTTTATACGCACCGGCAACACTGCGTTGGGATGGAGGAGGTGCTTGCATTCATTGCGGGATACTTTGGCCAGAATGACCATACGGATACATTTCAGACCGCCGGAAGTGCTGCCGGCACAAGCTCCCATCACCATGACAATGGTAAGAAGCCCCCAAAGCACAGGTGTCCATAACATATAGTCGTCTGTGGCAAAGCCGGTGGAGGTGTGCAGCGATATGACCTGGAACAATGATTTGCGGAAAGCCTCTTCCGCATCCATTGAACCGGTATAATAGAGCACTACGGCTATCACACCGGTAAAGCCTGCTACCGACCAGAAATACCATTTCAGCTCGGCATTGTCAATTACCTTTTTGAATTTCCGGTTGACAAAGAACAGCAATAGCGTAAAGTTGATGCCGGAAATAAACATGAAAATGGAGATTACATATTCTATATAAGGAGAATTGTAATAGGCCACACTTGCCTGCTTGGTGGAGAAACCACCCGTGCCCGTAGTAGCAAAGGCATGGCATACGCTGTCGAACCAGTTCATGCCGCCCAGCATTAACAAGACTACAAGTATGAGAGTGAGTCCGGCATAGATGCTCCATATCCATTTGGCTGTGATGCCGATGCGCGGATGCACCTTGTCGTGCGTGGGGCCGCTGGCTTCGGCGGCAAACACCTGCAGGCCGCTGACCCCGAAGATGGGTAATACGGCAATCGTAAACATGATAATTCCCAAACCGCCTATCCATTGTGTCATACCGCGCCAGAACAGCAATCCGTGAGGAAGCGATTCTATATTATCCAGCACGGTGGCTCCCGTACTTGTAAAACCGGACATGGTTTCAAAGAAAGCATTCGTGATGTCAGGGACATATCCGCTGATGTAGAAAGGCAACATACCGAAAAGAGAAAAAGCCACCCAGGCAAAGCTGACCAGGACGTAACCGTCGCGGCGGGTAAGTTGTTTCTCACCGCCTTTTCCGGCGATAGCCATGAGCAGGCCCACTCCTGCTGTGATACCTGCCGATTTCCAGAAATCGAGGAGGGCTTCGTCATTATAGTAGTACGATATTGCCGAACATGCCAGCAACATGACTGTCTCCAGCAGTAGCAGAATACCGATAATCCGTATAATTGTCTTAAAGTTAATCACGCTTGTTTGGATTTTAAGTCGTTAATTTTGAATTATGGGACGGGGCGCAGGTGCAGCCAATTCATAATTCAGAATTTATAACTCCCGATTAATTAAAGTATTTTTCGATTTTCTTAATCATCATGTTCAGGCAGAATACCACCACGTGGTCACCGGGCTGTATTTGCGTGTTACCCATAACTACCACACCCTCGCCGTTGCGTATCAGTCCGCCGATGGTTGTCCCTTTGGGCAGGCCGAGGTCCTTCACCGGATGTTTGGTTATCTTTGAACCTGCCTTGACGGTAAATTCCGCTACATCGGCATTGGCAAAGGTGAGGCATTTTACGTTGCTCACATCGGCATCCAGCATCATCTGGTAGATATGGCTGGCGGCAATCATCTTCTTGTTGATAACCGTGCCGATGTCGAGGCTTTCAGCCATGCCTATATAGTCGATATTTTCTACTTCGGCTACGGTTTTTCTTACGCCCATGCGTTTTGCCGCCAGACAGGCAAGAATGTTTGTTTCCGAGTTTCCGGTCAGTGCCACAAAGGCTTCGGTATTCTTCAATCCTTCTTCTATGAGCAGGTCCATATCCCGTCCGTCGCCGTTGATAATCATTGTCTTGTCATCCAGCAGTTCGGTCAGGCGGTTACAGCGGTTCAGGTCGTTGTCCACGATTTTCACCTGCATATAGTCGGGGACATATTGTGCGGTACGCACGGCGATGCGGCTTCCACCCATAATCATGACATTGCGTACGTCGGCATAATCTTCTTTGCCTGCTATCTTGCGGATATATGGTACGAATTTGCGGGTGGTCGTGAAATAAACAATATCATGCAGTTTCACAACATCATCGCCGCGGGGAATCAGTGTTTCGTTACCGCGCTTGATGGCCACCACATGATAAGGCAATTCCGGTCCGCCCAACTGATGCAGGGGGATGTTCAGGATTTCTGCTTTTTCGCGCATCTTGGCGCCTATCAGAATCAATGCGCCCCCGCAAAATTCCCACCATTGGCGTACCCAGCTCATACGGATGGAAGATACAATCTCTTTTGCCGCAAGCATTTCCGGGTATATAAGCGAATCTACTCCTAACTTCTGGAAAAATTCCTTGTTTTTGGGCAGCAGATATTCGTAATTGTCAATGCGCCCTACGGTTTTTACCGCACCCAGGTTGGTTGCAAGCATACAGGCGGTAATGTTACGGCTTTCGTCGGGAGTAACGGCAATGAACAGGTCGGCCTCTCCCGCTCCCACCTCTTTCAATCCTTTTATGGAAGTGGGGGAGGCGTTAACGGTCATCAGGTCGAAGTTGGAACTGAGCGTGCTCATCCTTTCTTCGTTGTCGTCTATTAATATGATGTCTTGCTTCTCGCGCGACAATAGTTTGGCCAAATGTGTGCCTACTGCACCGGCACCTGCAATGATTATTTTCACAATGCTTTAAGAAATGAAGAATAAAGAATCAGGAATGAAGAACTGCCTTACGGACGGCTTGCATAATGCAGCCCGGTTCTTCATTCATCATTCCTCATTCTTAATTAATATATTATAGATTCCTTCTTCGTCCATTCCGCACAGCCGGTGCAGCTCCTGTACCGTACCATGTTCTATGAATGCGTCGGGTACACCGATGCGCTCGACGTGCGGGGTATAGTTGTTGTCTGCCATGAATTCCAGCACGGCGCTTCCCATACCTCCTTTCCGTGTGCCGTCCTCTATGGTGACGATGCGTTTGAAGTTACGTCCTGCTTCATGCAGCAATGCCTCGTCCAGCGGTTTGAGGAAGCGCAGGTCGTAATGGGCTATGGAGAGCCCTTTTTCCGCTTCTGCCCGTTCGATGGCGTGTGCGGCAGTATTTCCTATCGGTCCGATGGTGATGACGGCAATATCCTTTCCGTCCTTCAGTTTGCGCCCTTTGCCCACGGGGACTTCTTCGAGCGGACACTTCCAGTCCACCAGTACGCCTCGTCCGCGGGGATAACGGATAACGAACGGACCTTTGTCCGGCAGTTGTGCCGTGTACATGAGGCGGCGTAATTCATGTTCGTCCATGGGCGAGGATATGGTCAGGTTCGGGATAGGGCGGAAGTAGGCAAGGTCGTATACGCCATGATGCGTCGGGCCATCCTCTCCTACCAGTCCGGCGCGGTCCAGACAAAGGACAACGGGCAGCCTCAGGAGGGCAATGTCGTGTATCACATTGTCGTATGCCCGCTGCATGAAAGACGAGTAGATGTTGCAGAAAGGTTGCATGCCTTCCTTTGCCATGCCGCCGGAGAATGTGGCTGCGTGCCCTTCGGCAATGCCTACATCGAATGCACGGTCGGGCATGGACTTCATCAATAGGTTCATGGAGCATCCTGTGGGCATGGCAGGAGTAACTCCCACTATCTTCGGATTTTTCTCTGCCAGTTCTACCAGCGTCTCTCCGAACACGGTTTGGTACAGAGGGGGCAGGTTGCTGGTGTCGGTGGTGATGCGCTCTCCGGTTTCGGGGTCGAATCTGCCCGGTGCATGCCAAATGCCCGGGTCTTTTTCGGCAGGTTCGAAGCCTTTGCCTTTTACGGTGTGCAGATGGAGTATTTTAGGGCCTTTCAAGTCCTTGATGTCCCGTAGGATGCGGGCAAGATTCTTCACATCGTGTCCGTTTATGGGACCGAAATAACGGATATTCATCCCCTCGAAGATGTTCTGTTGTTGGGCTGCCATTGATTTCAGGCTGTTGGAGAAGCGGATGAGCGCTTTGCGCCGGTCCTCGTTCAGTACACCCATTTTGAACAGCATTTTGGATGCTTTGAAGCGTAGCTGGTTATAGCGGTTGGAAGTTGTCAGGTTAAAGAGATATTGCTTCATGCCACCCACACTGCGGTCTATCGCCATGTCGTTATCGTTGAGGATAATCAGCAGGTTGTTGTTGGTGGATGAGGCGTTGTTCAATCCTTCGAAAGCCAGTCCTCCGCTCATGCTGCCGTCGCCAATGACGGCTACCACATGGCGGTCTTTTTCTCCTTTCTTGGCTGCTGCGACAGCCATACCCAAAGCCGCCGAAATGGAATTTGAGGCATGTCCGCAGGCAAAGGTGTCATAATCGCTTTCTACGGGAGTGGGAAAAGGACGTATGCCTTTGAATTTGCGGTTGGTGCAGAAAGCCTCGCGACGTCCGGTGAGCATTTTGTGCCCGTAAGCCTGATGCCCCACATCCCATACAATGCGGTCGTATGGAGTGTTGTAGACGTAATGCAGCGCAACGGTCAGTTCAACAGTGCCCAGGCTTGCGGCAAAGTGTCCCGGATTGCAAGAAAGTTCCTGAATGATGTCTTGTCTTAATTCCTTACATATCTCCGGAAGTTGTTCCACGCTCAATTTGCGCAAATCCTCCGGATAAGAAATGGAATTTAGCAAGTTATATGTTGTTGACTCTGTTTTCATCACTGTACTGAAGATTACAAAATGCAAAAATAGCAAAAGAAAACGGATGGCTGTATCATTTTGTCTGTTTTTTGTTTTGCCACTTGTCTTTTGCGGGAATTTGTCCGGACGTTTTCGCCTCTTTTAACAGAAATGCTTTCCCTTTGCGAAGCGAGTTTACCGGATTGGCGTACGGGATATGTCCGACACCCGGGTCTTGGTATGTCCGACACCCGGGTCTTGGCATGTCTGACATCCGGGTCTTGGTATGTCTGACACCCGGGTGTCAGACACGGTGTTCTTGCATACGCGGATATGTATAGTTGCCTGAAGAAGCAACGGAGCATGTCCTTTGCGGTTTTTAGAAGGTGCTTTTCCGGTTTTTGCAGTATTTCTTTGTATCTTTGCAGCCCCATTGAATTAAGTTACGTATGAACTTCATTACTCCTGTCGAACTTCCCGCCCATCTGCCTTGCTTGCGGCATACGGACCACTTGCTGCTGCTGGGCTCCTGCTTTGCAGCCAATATGGGCGCAAGGTTTACCGAAGCGAAATTTTCCTGCGATGTCAATCCTTACGGCGTACTTTATAACCCTCTGTCCATATCCGCCGCTTTGCGTGAAATCGTATTTGGGAAAGTGTATGGTAAGGAAGACCTGTTTTTCTTTCGCGATTGCTGGCATAGTCCCATGCATCACGGGGATTTCTCGTCACCGTTGGCAGACGAAACGTTGAAGAGAATCAACGGACGGATTGCCGGTGCGCATGAACAGATTTTCCGTTCGGCGTGTTTGCTGCTGACTTTCGGCACGTCCTGGGTGTACGAACAAAAAAATACAGGGCGTATCGTGGGCAACTGCCATAAGCTGCCCGAGAAGGAGTTTACCCGCAGGCGGCTGACAGTAGATGAAATTGTGTCGGACTATGTTTCGCTGCTATCGGGGCTGCTGGCGCGCAACTCCGGATTGAAAGTGATATTTACCGTCAGCCCTATCCGCCATGTACGCGAAGGCATGCATGCCAATCAGCTCAGTAAGTCCGTCTTGTTGTTGGCTGTAGACAGGCTGCAAACCGCTTTCCCAGAGAATGTGTTTTATTTCCCTGCCTATGAACTGGTTCTGGACGAACTGCGCGATTACCGGTTCTATGCCGAAGATATGGTGCATCCTTCCGAAATGGCGGCGCAGTATGTTTGGGAGCGTTTTTCGTCCGTCTGCTTCCCCGCCGAAACGTTACGGATAATAGAGGAAAGTGAAAATATACGTAGAGCATTGGCTCATAAGCCTTTTCACCCGGATTCTGAGGAGTATAAGCGTTTTTTAGGACAAATTGTGTTAAAAATAGACCGACTTAACGGAAAATACCCGTACTTAGACTTCCAAAAGGAAAGAGAATTATGTCATACACGATTGAAGATATAGCTCGCATCATCGGTGCGCGGCGGATAGGGGATAGGCCTGCCGCTATCGACTGGTTGCTTACAGACAGCCGTTCCCTGAGTTTTCCCGAAGAAACATTGTTTTTTGCCTTGCCTACAAAGCGGAATGACGGTACCCGTTATATCCGTGATTTGTATGCGCGCGGCGTACGTAATTTTGTGGTCAGCGAAGAGAGGCTGAATGAGGTTGGAATCGGAGAACCAAAAGTTGAAGACGCCGCACGGCAGGAAACTGTGGATACTGCTGCGATGCAGCCGGCTTTCAACTTACTGGTCGTTCCCAACCCGTTGAAAGCCTTGCAGAAACTGGCAGAGCAACATCGGGACCGGTTTCAGATTCCTGTTATCGGCATTACAGGCAGCAACGGAAAAACCATTGTGAAAGAGTGGCTGCATCAGTTGCTGAGTCCCGAACGGATGATAACACGCTCTCCCCGCAGCTACAATTCCCAGATAGGCGTACCTTTGTCCGTGTGGCAGATGAGTGAACAAACGGAGCTTGCCATATTGGAGGCCGGTATCTCGGAACCGGGAGAAATGCGTGCCTTACAGAATATTATCAAACCTACAATCGGTATCCTGACAAATATAGGAGGCGCACATCAGGAGAATTTCTTCTCTTTGCAGGAGAAATGTATGGAGAAGCTGGCTCTCTTTAAGAATTGCGATGTGGTGATTTATAATGGTGACGACGAGTTTATCAACAATTGTGTGGGTAAATCCATGCTTGCCGCCCGTGAAATAGCATGGAGCAGGAAAGATATGGAGCGTCCGTTATATATAAGTAAAGTGGAGAAACAGGAAGATTCCACTGTTATTTCCTATCGTTATTTGGATATGGACAATACGTTTACATTGCCTTTTATAGATGATGCTTCTATTGAAAATTCGCTGAACTGCCTGGCGGCTTGCCTGTATCTGATGCTTCCTGCCGAACAGATAACGGAACGCATGGCAAAGCTGGAACCGGTAGCAATGCGTTTGGAAGTAAAGGAAGGCAAAAACGGATGCCTGCTGATAAATGACAGTTATAACTCTGATCTCGGTTCGTTGGATATAGCGCTTGATTTTCTGTACCGTCGCTCGCAGAGTAAGGGTCTGAAGCGGACGCTTATTCTTTCGGATATATTGGAGACGGGACAGAATACGCCGACTCTCTACCGTCAGGTGGCACAGTTGGTAAACAGCCGGGGAATAGAGCGCATAATCGGTGTGGGAAATGAAATATCTTCATGTGCCGCACGGTTTAGCATCGAGAAGGCTTTTTATCCGGATACGGCTACGCTGATTGAAGCCATTGGCCGGGGAGAACTCCGGCTGGAGAATGAAATAATTCTGATTAAAGGGGCGCGTAAGTTCGGTTTCGATGCGTTGACGGAAGCCTTGGAGAAGAAAGTGCACGAAACGATATTGGAGGTAAATCTCGGTGCAATGATCGCTAATCTGAATCATTATCGCGGCAAACTAAAACCTGAAACTAAAATGGTGTGTATGGTGAAGGCTTCCGCCTATGGCGCAGGTTCGTATGAAATAGCCAGAACTTTGCAGGAACATCATGTGGATTATCTGGCTGTTGCTGTTGCCGATGAAGGGTCGGATTTACGTAAAGCGGGCATTACGGCAAGCATTATCATTATGAATCCGGAGATGACGGCATTCAAGACGATGTTCGACTATAAACTGGAACCGGAAGTTTACAGTTTCCATTTGTTGGATGCGCTGATTAAAGAAGCTGAGAAAGAAGGTATCACCAATTTCCCCATTCATGTGAAACTGGATACCGGCATGCACCGGTTGGGATTTGCTCCGGAAGATATGCCCCGGCTCATAGAGCGTCTGAAAGGACAGAATGCGGTTATTCCCCGTTCGGTATTCTCTCATTTTGTAGGAAGCGACGCTCAGCAGTTCGATGCTTTTACGCGTAAACAGATAGAAACTTTTGAAAAGGCTTCCATACTGCTGCAGGAGGCGTTTCCGTATAAGATACTTCGTCATATCTGTAATTCGGCCGGTATAGAGCGCTTTCCGGGAGCACAATTTGATATGGTGCGGTTGGGAATCGGATTGTATGGCATCAGTCCGATAGATAATTCTATAATGCATAACGTCAGTACGTTAAAGACTACCATCCTGCAGATTCGTGATGTGCCCGAAGAAGATACGGTGGGATATAGCCGCAAGGGACATTTGACGCGTCCTTCACGTATTGCTGCCATTCCTATCGGCTATGCCGACGGGTTGAACCGTCACTTGGGCAATGGACACGCCTATTGCCTGGTGAACGGACAGCGTGCTCCTTATGTGGGTAATATCTGTATGGATGTTTGTATGATTGATGTTACTGACATTGATTGCAAAGAAGGCGACAGCGTTGAGATTTTCGGAGATCATCTTCCTATAACCGTCCTCTCCGATGTGCTCGGGACAATTCCCTACGAAGTGCTTACAAGTGTTTCGACACGTGTGAAGAGGGTGTATTATCAGGATTGAGAAGATGACAAGGCGTAAAGTATGGATTATACTTCATATTTTATGCTTTATACTTTGTATTTCGTGCTTCGTACTTCATAAATCTTCTTATCTTTGCAATCAAATTTAATCCGATATGATTATGACAAACTTACTTTTATTAGGTTTCTTGCCCAGCGGTTCCGAATGGATTATCATCGCATTGGTTATCTTGCTGCTGTTTGGCGGTAAGAAAATTCCTGAACTGATGCGCGGTTTGGGAAAAGGCGTAAAGAGTTTCAAAGAAGGGGTAAACGAGGCTAAAGACGAAATCAATAAAGCAAAGGAAGAGGTGGACAAACCTGTAGATAATAAGTAATAAGGTGATGAAGCGGTTATTGTCGTCCCGTTACCTTGTTGTTTTACCGCCTTGTCACTCTATCGCTGTTTATGTTTATGGCAGATAAAGAGTTAACCTTCTGGGATCATTTGGACGAACTGCGCCGGGTGCTGTTCCGCATTCTTGGTGTATGGTTTGTGTTGGCTGTGGGTTATTTCATTGCGATGCCTTATCTGTTTGATAATGTAGTGCTGGCTCCTTGCCATAATGATTTCATCTTTTATGATTTGCTGCGTTATATCGGTGAAGTATTTGACTTGCATGACGAATTCTTTACGCAGGAGTTCCAGATAAAATTGATAAATATTAATCTGGCCGCACCGTTTTTCATCCATATATCTACAGCATTTTGGATGTCGGTGGTGACGGCTGCGCCATATGTATTCTTCGAGATATGGCGGTTTGTCAGTCCCGCACTCTATCCCAACGAGCGCAAAGGGGTACGGAAAGCGCTCGGTCTGGGTACGGTGATGTTTTTTGTAGGAGTGTTGCTGGGTTACTTTATGGTATATCCGCTGACCTTACGTTTTCTATCCACTTACCAGCTTAGCGCAACGATAGAGAACCAGATTTCTCTCAATTCGTACATCGACAATTTTATGATGCTGGTACTCTGCATGGGACTTGCTTTTGAACTTCCGTTGGTAACGTGGTTGCTTTCGTTGCTGGGGTTGGTGCATAAGACATTCCTGCGGAAGTATCGTCGCCATGCAGTGGTGATCATTGTTATTGTTGCCGCTGTCATAACTCCCACTGGCGACCCGTTTACACTGACCGTCGTTGCCGTTCCGCTTTATCTTCTTTATGAAATGAGTATTCTGATGATTAAGGACAAGAAAGCGGATGAAACCGAGGAGATTATAGAGACCGGAGAGAGATGAATGCTGAAATAGAGGAATATTTTTATTTACTGCGGGAAGTCTGTCGTGCAGATGACTCTTCTTTGGGAACCGCTTACCGTCAATTGCGGGAACTGCTTGAGCATTTATGCCGTACGCAAATGACGGATAGCAGTCTGCAAATGACCGACCTTGCCGCCCGTATCAATTTTGTATCTTCCAAGCTGGGGCTGACCGTTGCAGAGCAAAATCGCCTGCATACTTTCCGGCTTGCCTCTAATGCCGTCCTTAATCGCCAGGCAGAGCCTTCACGCGAAAAACTGTTGCGTGATGCCAAGACAGTATCTTTCTTTGTGAAACGTATAACCGGTGAAGATATTCCGGCAGACCTGTATCGTCTCTTTCCGCAGGCTGATGCCACGTACATTGCAGCTCCCCCGGCAAAGGAACGTGTGCGGCGTATGCGCGTCAATTTTCAGTATGCCGATACGGATTATCTGTATGTACTGCCTGTGGATAGCGTGGCGGACGAACCGTTGCGGGTACGTTATAATGTGCCTCAAATCAATGATGAATTTGCTGAGACTTGTGGTTTGTTGTGGCGGCATGCCCAGATTAATCTGCTGGATGTGGCAGTAGATGGGGCAGGTGTGCTTACACCCTCTTTCATTATTTTAGAACCGGATTATCTGCTTGATATCAGCTCATTGGCAGAATGTTTCAGGGAATATGGCCATCATCCGGCAAACTATATGCTGGCAAGGTTGCAGATGCCCGACAATACCCGTCCTCTTTTGTTGGGTAATATAGCCAACCTTTTTTTGGACGAATGGATTCATGCGGAAAGTGAACCTGACTATCTGGAATGTATGAAGAAAGCGTTCCGCTCATATCCCATTGAACTGGCTGCCTGCGCAGATTTGCGCGACCGGGAGAAAGAACGTGAATTCTTTGCCGACTGTAAACGGCATTTTGATAATATCCGGCAAACTGTTACAGATACTTTCCGGGCTTCGGGGTATGAACTGGACAAAACGGATGCCGTGCTGGAACCGTCTTATATATGTGAGGCGTTAGGTTTGCAGGGACGTTTGGATTATATGCAGCGTGATATGTCGTCTTTCATCGAAATGAAATCGGGTAAGGCGGATGAATATGCTATCCGGGGTAAGGTAGAACCTAAAGAGAACAATAGGGTACAGATGCTGCTGTATCAGGCGGTATTGGAGTATGCCATGGGGAAAGAACATCATCGGGTGAAGCCGTATTTGCTCTATACACGCTATCCGTTGCTCTATCCGGCACGTCCTTCGTGGGCAATGCTGCGCCGGGTAATGGATGTCCGGAACCGTATTGTAGCGAATGAATACGGCATCCAGTTGCGCAATAGTCTGCAATATACGGCGGAGCGTCTGCGCGATATTGCTCCGGGAACTCTGAATGAGCGGCAACTGGATAATACATTGTGGAGACGTTATCTGTATCCTTCCATCGATGCGGTGACACAGAAGATTCATGCGTTGTCTCCATTGGAACAGTCGTATTTCTATGCGTTGTACAATTTTATAACAAAAGAACTCTATACTTCAAAATCCGGTGATGTGGAGTATGAAGGACGCACCGGCGCATCTGCTTTATGGCTTGCTACTTTAGAGGAGAAAAGCGAGAATGGAGAGATTTTATATGATTTGGCGATACGGCAAAACTGTGCGGCGGATATTCATAAACCTTATTTATTGCTGGAGCGTACACATACGGATATTGATACTTTGCCCAATTTCCGGCAAGGAGATGCCATTGTTCTGTATGAGCGGAATGTCAGTGAAGATAACGTTACCAATAAAATGGTGTTTAAGGGGAACATCGAGGAAATTTCCGATTGCAATATCCGTATCAGACTCCGTGCGGCACAACAGAACGCCAGGGTCTTGCCAATGGAAAGCCGCTATGCAATAGAACATGATTATATGGATACCTCTTTTCGCTGCATGTATTGGGGATTGTCGGCCTTTTTGTCTGCAACGAAAGACCGTCGGGATTTGTTGCTGAATCAACGTAAACCGGAATTTGATACTGCCCTTAACGGAGCTATATCGGCTGCTGCCGATGATTTTGTACGCATTACTTTGAAGGCGCAAGCTGCTAAAGACTATTTCTTGCTGGTAGGTCCGCCGGGAACCGGTAAGACCTCTCGCGCTCTGCGCAGCATGGTAGAGGCTTTTTATAGGGAAGGGAAAGAAATACTTTTGCTTTCATATACTAACCGGGCAGTGGACGAGATATGTAAGATGTTGACAGCCATTACACCGGAGGTCGACTTCATACGTATCGGCAGTGAACTTTCCTGTGACGGCGTGTATCGTCCGCATTTGATAGAAAACGTGTTGGAGTCTTGCTCTACACGCCGGGAGGTGCAGGAGCGTATGGCGCGTTGCCGAATTTTTGTGGGAACGGTTGCTACACTGTCTGCCAAGACCGAATTGTTCCGTTTGAAGACTTTTGATGTGGCCTTGATAGATGAGGCTACTCAGATATTGGAGCCGCAACTGTTGGGATTGCTTTGCATGCGCGGCGTTACCGGCGGGAATGCTATAGGGAAGTTTGTCCTGATAGGTGACCATAAACAATTGCCGGCTGTTGTACTCCAGTCATCGGAGCAATCGGAAATTCAGGATGAAGGTTTGCGGGGCATCGGTTTGCATAACTTGAAAGATTCTCTTTTTGAACGTCTTTATCGGAATGCCATTAGGCAACAGGCGGTTGACGGTCGGCAAGCCTCTGCTTTCAACTCCCGGTTTTCAGCTTTCAATTCTCTTGATATGCTTTGTCGTCAGGGACGTATGAATGTAGAAGTTGCAGCTTTTCCAAACCGTGCTTTCTATGGCGGGTTGTTACAGCCGGTAGGATTGGAACATCAGACAGGGGTTCTTAAACTGTCTCCTCAGCTTTCTGCTGATGAATTTGCCGCTTTGCTGACCCGGCGGGTAGCTTTTCTTCCGTCCGTTCCCGAACCGCCTATGCAGTCGGCAAAGATGAACCGTTCGGAAGCAAAAATCGTAGCCGGACTGGCTGCTGCTGTCTATCGGCAGTATACATTTGCCGAGGGATGCTTCAGCGCAGCTTCTACTTTGGGAGTAATAACCCCTTATCGTAGTCAGATAGCTTTGATAAAGAAAGAAATAGAAGCTTTGGGAATTCCAGCCTTGAATGAAATCCTGGTAGATACGGTGGAGCGTTTTCAGGGAAGCGAACGCGATGTCATCATTTACTCTTTCTGTGTGAACAGGTTGTCTCAGCTGAGATTTCTTGCCAATCTGGCAGAGGAGAACGGAATACGGATAGACCGTAAACTGAATGTGGCTTTGACCAGAGCACGCAAGCAGATGTTTATAATCGGAGTCCGACAATTGTTGGAGCAGAATCCAATCTATGCGCAACTGTTGAAAAGTTGTGATTCATAAGGTACGAAACGTTTCCTATTGCCGTAGATTGCAGCTATTTCTTCATTTAATAAATCTTAAATATTTTCTTTCTCTTTATATGCTTTATTAATAACATCGTGTGTTATAAAGCCTTATCTTTGCAGCACGTTTTTTTCATAGAGATTTAGATTTAAGGTTAGAAGAATTGTGGAAGTCGTGAGACTTCCCTTTTTTTTATCCCTTAATTCTTGTTCTCTCAGAATTTGCCGACAAATCTTATATTGCCAAGAGGATATATAAAAAAAGCTCTTTCATGCGAAAGAGCTTTTTTTATATCTATATATTCTGTCTGTATCAGTTCAGTACGATGGGTTTGTATTTCGGTACCAGAAGCTTCATGATGCACCAGCCGATAAGGTAAGCAACGGCACAGATGCAGAATATGATGAAGTATCCGGCTGCCTTGCCTTCGAATCCCATGAATATCATCTGGGTTTCATCAGCGTAAGTAAACAGTGTGCCCGAACCTTTGTTGATGAGGAACGAGCCGATACCGCCCGCCATACCTCCCAATCCGGTAATGGTAGCTACCGCACTTTTGGGGAACATATCGCCCACTACGGAGTAGATGTTGGCAGACCAGGATTGGTGAGCTGCTCCGGCAATGCCTATAATGATAATTGGATACCAATAGGAGTATTCTCCTAACGGTTGTGCAAATAGTGCGAGTAACGGGAACAAAGCAAAGATGAACATGGCTCGCATGCGGGCTGCATACGGATTCATACCGGTTTTGTTTATGATGATGGTAGGCAGTTTTCCACCATAGATAGACAGCATGGTAATGGCATAAAGTACGAATATCAGTAACTGTGCCGTTCCGCTGTCCGAAGAGAATCCGTAGACATCGGAGATGTAGGCCGGAGTCCAAAACAGGAAGAACCACCATACACCGTCGGTCATGAATTTACCGATGGCAAAAGCCCATGCCTGAGGGTATTGGAGACATTCCATAAACGACATCTTTCTTTCAGGCTTTTCAGAGACAGCCTTGTCTTCTTCTCTGAGTTTATCTTGTTCGATATAAGCAATTTCTGCTGCATTGACGCGCGGGTTTTCATGAGGTTTCTTATACATGAACATCCACATGCCCATCCAGACGAAGCCTAATCCACCGATGACGATGAACGCCATTTCCCAGCCGTTGCCTACACCGATGCTTTGGAAGTACCGTGCTAAAGAGGGGATGGTGACAGGAGCTATTAAAGCACCTACTGTGGCGCCGGCATTGAAAATGGAAGTCGAGAATGCACGGTCTTTTTTCGGGAAATACTCGGCGGTGACTTTAATTGCTGCGGGGAAGTTTCCGGCTTCACCGACACTCAATATCACACGGGCAGCGATGAAAAAGTAAACACTGGTAATGGCAATGGTCGATGCTACGGCACCTGTTGCGGAAATCATGGCAGCGGCATCATGAATGCCCACTACATGTTCGGTTGCCCATCCACAAACAGCATGCAGGCAAGCTCCTAATGACCATACGAAGATAGCCCAGAGATAACCTTTTTTGGTTCCTAACCAATCGATGAAGCGTCCGGCAAATAAGTTTGCAATGGCATATACTATGGAAAATACGGCTGTGATATCTCCATAATCGGCATCTGTCCAATGGAATTCCGGGGCGATAAAATCTTTCCAGGTAAGTGATAATACTTGTCGGTCGAGATAATTAACTGTTGTCGCGAAGAATAACATGGCGCAAATTGTCCAGCGATAGTTAGACATTTTGCCCAATGTGTTCTGATTTGTACTCATGATAATAGATTTAATTTATAATGTCGCAAAAATACGCGTTCTTGTGTTATGTGTATGTGTAATATTTGGTAGAAATCATGGAGAAAATGACAAAAATAGGCATAGTTGAGAACAACCATGCCTATTTTCTTGTCTACGGATATTATTTCATATCTGTGTATTTGATTTCATCTTTGTCGCTGTACTTCAGGTTCTCACCTCCCATACCCCAGATGAAAGTATAGTTGCTGGTGCCTGCAGCTGCGTGGATGCTCCATTCGGGAGAAGTGATGGCCTGCTCGTTGTGTAACCAAATCAGGCGCTCTTCTTGAGGCTCACCCATTAAGTGGCAGATTGCATTTCCCGGAGCCAGGTTGAAGTAGTAATAGGCTTCCATACGACGTGTGTGAGTATGGGCAGGCATGGTATTCCATACAGAACCCGGAGCAAGCTCGGTAAGTCCCATCTGCAATTGGTTTGTACCGCCGTTTTTCACTCTTTCCAAAACATCTTTTACAATCAGCTGGTTTACGATACGGTCGTTGCTGTCTTCCATTTTTCCGTAATGGTCGGAAATGCCCAAAGCATATTTTTTAGGATTGGCCTTTTGAAGTTTGGCATCGGTTGTAATCAACTGAGTAACGTAAGGTTTGTAAGCCGGAGCCGAGTTGATATAGAATTTGGCAGGATTGGCAGCATCGTTGCTCTTGAAAGTTACTTCTTTATTGCCACAACCTACATAAAGAGCTTCTTTATACTTCATGGGGTATTCTTTACCGTCTACGGTAACTACTCCATCGCCACCGGTGTTGATAACACCCAACTCGCGACGTTCGAGGAAGTAAGTGATTTCAGGACCCAGCTCACGGAAAGTCTCCAGTTTCAATACTTTGTTTACAGGCATTGCACCTCCGTAAATCAAACGGTCATAGAGGGTATAAGTAACATTGATTTCGTCCGGAGCCATTACTTTGCTCATCATAAAAGAGCTACGGAGACGTTGTGTGTCATAATGCTTTACGTCCAATGGATGGCAGGCTGTCTGCACAGTGTAATTTACTTGGGCGGAAGCCGTAACTGCGGCTGCACCCAACATCAGGGCAATTGCTAATTTTTTCATGTCTGATATAAACTTTAAATATTAATATGCTTAATGATTACTTTTTTATTTAGCACTCTCTTTAGCTTCTTTTTCACTGCGGACAATGATGCGACGGTTGATGAACATCATGGTTATCGCTACCAGTACCAGCAGTGCAGCACCTACATACGAGAGTTTTACACCTCTATATATAGTCCAGCCGAAGAAAGAAGCGGCAAAGTCGATGGAACCGCCATCAAATCCTTCAGGAATGTGTGCCGTAGGATCGTGTGTTTCGGCATATACCTGATTGGCTGCCAGCGTGAAGTCCGGTGCCATATCGGTTACGAAATACAAACCTAAAATAAGAGTGATAAGACCGATAATAAGTGTCTTCAATACATTTCCTTTAGTAAAGGGCAATATCATCGGAAACAGATAGAACATACCTGCAAGTGAGGCCAATGGCAGGAACTGATTACCCGGCAGGAATACGGCAAGTGCCAGAATAACGGGAATCAGGATAACCGATGCCACCAATGTAGCGGGGTGGCCGATAACCAGTGCCGGGCTCATACCGATATGTACTTTCTTACCGTTGAATTTAGCTTTTACCAGTTCCGAAGTCTTTTCGGAAATAGGCTTCAATCCTTCGATAAACAGAGAAGTGATGCGGGGGATGAGTTCCATTACGGCTCCCATTGTGATACCCAGGAAGAGAACTTTCTTGATGTCGAGTTGGGCTGCCCAGCCTATCAGCATACCTACGATAACTCCCAATACCAGCGGTTCACCTATTACACCGAACTTTTTCTTCATGCCTTCTGCATCGATTTCCAGCTTGGAGAAACCGGGAATTTTATCTAATGCCTTATTGATAAGTATGGCAAACGGTGTGAAACTCTGGCAGAAAGGCTGAGGAATGGAGATACCGTCCAAATCATAGAACTTTTGGAATTTTTCTGCGGTAAGGTCTGCGCAGACCAATGTAATAATGTAGCAGATGATAGCGGCGAAATAGCCCCATGCCAGATTCTGGCCGGTAACAAAATAAGCCACAGCACCGATGAAGGCGAAGTGCCAATAGTTCCACAAGTCTATGTTTACAGTACGTGTGGTCTTGGTGATAAGCATCAGGAAATTGACGCCTAAGCAGATAGGAATGATAAGCGCACCAACAGCGGTATTATAAGCTACGGCAGCGGCGGCGGGCCATCCCATATCGAATACGTTCAGTTGCAGGTGATACAAATCGGATATGGCTTTCAGAGGAGAATTAAAATTTGTTGTCAGCAGGGCGGTAACTACGCCTAAGCCCACAAAACCGACTCCGACAAAGAGACCTGATTTCAGAGCCTTGCCAAATTTCATACCGATGCACATGCCTATGATTGTAAAAATAATAGGCATCATTACAGACGCTCCCAAAGCGATGATGTAACCGAAAACTTGTTCCATTCTTTATGTGATTTAATTGATAAATGATTATGTTTTACAATAGTACGAATTGAAAATCGGGGTCAAAAATAAGACCTTTTCCTAATTAATCAAACTGTAAAGGCATAATAAATAGTAAATAAGGATGATTTTGGACAAATTTGTCGTTATCGTGCACAAATTTGTTCGTTTTCGTACACGAAAATCAAAAAATGCACCCTCTGCGCCAAAAAGTGCACAGGTGTTTGGAAAGAAACATCTACTTTTGTTTCGTGAAAAATTATAAGGTCTAATACCCAAAAAGAACAACTACATGAAAAAGAACTTTATTTGTAATTTTATTCTATCCGGTTTATTGTTGTTTTCTCCTTTAAGCATGTTTGCACAGCGTGTGGATTCAAACTTGCCGTGGTCGGTACGTATGGTGGAGTCCGAAATGATTCGTTGTCCGGAATCCTGGCAGTTGGACTTTCAGCCTAAATTGAAATGGGATTACTGTCACGGGCTGGAATTGCAATCCATGCTGGATGTGTATGACCGCTACGGTAATCGGAAAATCTATGATTATGCTTTGGCTTATGCCGATACAATGGTAAATGCAGATGGTACTATCAAAATGTACAAACGTGAGGAGTATAGCCTTGACCGTATAAACTCCGGTAAATTTATATTCCGCATCTATGAACAAACGAAAGATGAAAAATATAAGAAAGCGCTTGCATTGATGAGAAGTCAGCTCGATGAGCATCCCCGAAATGCCGACGGCGGCTTTTGGCATAAGAAGATTTATCCGAATCAGGTATGGTTGGATGGTATTTATATGGGAGCGCCTTTCTATGCGGAATATGCTTTCCGTAACAATCAGGTAGACGATTATGCGGATGTTATCAATCAATTCCTGATGGCGGCCCGTCATACTTACGACCCGAAAAATGATGTGTACCGTCATGCTTGTGACGTAAGCCGTAAAGAACGTTGGGCCGATCCTGTTACCGGACAATCAAAGCATAGCTGGGGACGCGCTATGGGCTGGTATGCCATGGCCTTTGTAGATGCTTTAGATTTCATTCCGAAACATGAAGCGGGCCGTGATTCCATGTTGGTTATCTTTAATAAAATAGCTTCTCAGATAAAGCGTTTGCAAGATTCCAAGACCGGTTTGTGGTATCAGGTGTTGGACAAGAGTGGAGCACCGGGTAATTATCTGGAGTCTTCCTGTTCTACTATGTTTGTATATTCTCTGTTCAAGGGTGTGCGTAAAGGGTACATTGACAAATCCTATCTGGAAGTGGCAGTTAAAGGATATAAGGGCGTCCTTGACAACTTTATAGAAGTGGATAAGAATGGTGTGGTAAGCATCACAAAGGCTTGTGCCGTAGCAGGACTTGGCGGAAAGGTCTATCGTTCGGGAGACTATGATTATTATATCAATGAAACTATCCGCAACAACGACCCCAAAGCTGTAGGTCCGTTTATTCTTGCATCATTGGAGTGGGAACGTCTTCAGGACGTGAAAGTGATTGTTAACCGGAAATGATAGCGAAAGTAACTATGAAAGCACTGTGTAGTTTTATAATAACCCTGCTTTGCGGGGTCGGTTCGTTATCCGCGGCGCAGCAGTGGAAAGATACGATTGTTGTAGCCCGTGACGGTACGGGAGATTACCGTACGCTGACCGAAGCAATGGAGGGTATCCGCGCCTTTATGGATTATAAGGTGACGGTTTTGGTTAAAAAGGGTGTATATAAGGAAAAGGTTATTCTTCCTTCTTGGTTGGAAAACGTCGATTTCATCGGTGAAAATGTAGAAAATACGATTATCACCTACGATGATCATGCCAATATAAATAAGATGGGAACTTTCCGTACCTATACTTTGAAAGTGGAAGGAAGTTCCATCACTTTTAAGAACTTGACGATAGAGAATAATGCTGCACGGCTGGGGCAGGCAGTTGCGCTTCATACGGAAGGTGACCGCTTGGTCTTTATCAATTGTCGCTTTTTGGGCAATCAGGATACTATTTACACCGGTGCAAAAGGTACTCGTCTCTGCTTCCTGAATTGTTATATTGAAGGTACTACCGATTTTATTTTCGGTCCTTCTACGGCATTGTTCCATAATTGCACGATTCATAGTAAAGCCAATTCGTACATCACGGCAGCCTCCACTCCGAAAGACATTGAAGTGGGATATGTTTTTAAGAACTGTAAGCTGACTGCCGCACCGGACGTTGATAAGGTTTATTTGGGGCGTCCGTGGCGTCCCTATGCAGCTACAGTGTTCATTAACTGCGAGATGGGTAAACATATCTGTCCGGCAGGATGGGATAATTGGCGTAATCCGGAGAATGAAAAAACAGCCCGTTATGCTGAATATGGTAATACGGGAGAGGGGGCTGATAATACAAATCGGGTAAAATGGGTAAAGCAACTGACCCGGAAGGATGTTGCAAAATATGAGGAAGCGGATTATCTTTTCAAGATATGCAGTGAATGGAAACCGTAAGTTTATCTTACGGTTTCAGAAAATCCGCTCTCATAGGACTGAAGCAGTCGATTAATATACCGGCTTCCAGACAAGTGCATCCATGTTCGGCATCCGGTTCGATATAAACACCGTCGCCAGCCGATACGATTTGTTTTTCACCGTTAACCGTGAATTCAAATTTACCGCTTGCCACATAAGTTGTTTGAGTATGATAATGGGTATGCGGTGTACCTACTGCACCTTGTTCAAATTTAACCTTGACGAGCATTACCTGACCGTCGTACCCCAAAATCTGACGAACAACGCCTTCTCCGGCGGGTTCCCATGCTTTCTCGTTTTCGAGAATGAATGCATTGCTTCTTGTTCTTTTCATTGTGTGAATGATAATTTTACTGATACAAATATAGCGATAAATAATAAGTTTGAAAAACCATGAAAAGTAAATTGATTCTGTTATTGACAGCTTTTTTCTTGTGTTCCGCTTTCAAGGCCGATAAGCCGGTAATTACCATTTTTATGATTGGTGATTCTACGATGTCAAATAAGTCGTTGGTGGGCGGTAATCCCGAAAGAGGGTGGGGGCATGTCCTGCCCGGTTTCTTTTCTGAAGACATACGGGTGGATAATCATGCCATGAACGGACGCAGTTCCAAGAGTTTTATCGATGAGGGGCGCTGGGACAAAGTGCTTTCACTGATAAAGAAAGGCGATTATGTTTTTATTCAGTTCGGGCACAATGACGAAAAGCCCAAAGCCGACCGCCATACAGACCCGGGAACAAACTTTGATGCCAACTTGCGTAAGTTCGTTAATGAGACTCGTGCGAAAGGCGGTATTCCTGTTCTGTTCAACTCCATTGTGCGCCGTAACTTTGGTACGGCCGATAATAAAGCCGTAGCGGAAGCTATTCTTCAGGATGATATTCGCAAGGGAATCAATCCTGATGCCAAGCAAGACGCCTCTCAGGAAAAGAATGTGGTGGAAGGAGACAAACTGATTGATACGCACGGAGCATATCTGGATTCTCCGCGCAATGTAGCAAAGGAGTTGAATGTTCCTTTTATTGATATGAACAAACTCACCCACGATTTGGTAGAAGGCTTGGGACCGAAAGAATCGAAGAAACTCTTTATGTGGGTGCCCGCCAACACAATTGCTGCCATGCCTAAAGGTCGTGAAGACAATACTCACCTCAATATATACGGTGCACGTGTCATAGCCGGTATTACAGTAGATGCCATTGCCAAAGAAGTGCCGGAATTGGCAAAATATGTCCGCCATTATGATTTCGTGGTAGCTCAGGATGGCAGTGGCGATTTCTTTACTGTACAGGAAGCTATTAATGCCGTACCCGATTTCCGTAAAAATGTACGCACCACGATATTGGTGCGTAAAGGCGTATATAAAGAAAAACTGATTGTGCCCGAGAGCAAGATTAATATCTCTTTGATAGGACAGGAAGGAGCTGTCATATCCTATGACGACTATGCCAATAAACAGAATCTCTTTGGAGAGAACAAAGGTACGTCCGGTTCATCTTCCTGTTATATCTATGCGCCCGATTTTTATGTGGAGAATATCACGTTCGAGAATACATCCGGTCCGGTAGGGCAGGCTGTTGCCTGTTTTGTCAGTGCCGACCGTGCTTATTTCAAGAACTGCCGTTTTCTCGGATTTCAAGATACACTCTATACGTATGGGAAGGGAGTGCGGCAGTATTATGAAGATTGTTATATAGAGGGTACGGTCGATTTTATATTCGGTTGGTCTACGGCGGTGTTCAACCGTTGCCATATTCATAGTAAACGTGACGGGTATATCACGGCTCCTTCTACCGATGAAGGACAGAAATACGGCTATGTATTTTATGACTGCAAATTAACTGCGGATGCCAACGTGAAGAATGTTTATTTGTCCCGTCCGTGGCGTCCTTTTGCTCAGGCTGTGTTTGTCCGTTGTGAACTTGGCAAACACATTGTTCCTGCTGGCTGGGATAATTGGGGGAAGAAGGAAAATGAGAAGACAGTTTTTTATGCCGAATATGGAAGTAAGGGTGAAGGAGCCAATCCTAAAGCTCGCGTTTCTTTCTCTCGTCAGTTGAAAAACTTGAAAGAGTATGAAATAGAGGCTGTGTTGACTGGTGATGACGGATGGAATCCTGTGGAAAACGGAAATGCTTTGTTGACGATTAAGCGTTGAAAATAAGTATAAGGTATAAAGTATAAAGCTGTGCTATTATGTCGTATGGTTATATTTTGTATTTCATAACTTAGATAAGATTGCGACTAAATTTTAATATCTATATGCCAATGAAAAAAAATATATTATTCCTATTGTTAACAGTTTGGTGTTGCACTCTTGTACAGGCTGAGAACTACCCGTACAGAAACGATGTTCTTTGGGTGACTGTTCCCAATCATGCCGATTGGTTATATAAGACCGGCGAGAGAGCTACGGTCGAAATTCAATTCTATAAATATGGCATCCCGCAAGACGGGGTAACAGTGAACTATGAATTAGGGGGCGACATGATGCCTGCCGATGCCAAAGGCTCCGTTGTGTTGAAAGACGGTAAAGCTGTCATTTCTATGGGTACGATGAAACAACCCGGGTTCCGCGACTGCCGCATGACGGCCGTTGTGGGTGATAAAACCTACAAACACCACGTAAAAGTAGGATTTTCTCCCGATAGGATACGGCCTTACACCCAAATGCCTGCAGACTTTAAGGAGTTTTGGGACAACAACAAAGCAGAAGCCGCTAAATTTCCTTTGAAGTATAGCAAGAAACGGATAGAGGAGTATTGCACTGATAAGGTGGATTGTTATCTGGTAAAACTTCAGTTGAATGCTCAAGGACAAGCTATTTATGGATACTTGTTCTACCTCAAAAGAGCTTGACACCAAATTATGTGCTGACGTTGAGTAATTTACATTAATGTTACGCTCTGTCGGGTTACGATTTGCCAACTTGCAGATTTCATCGGATTTCTCAGTTTTGCTTTTTTCAAATAACGCTTTAACTGTGCAAAAATACAAAATGTAATCAAAAAATTCTTTCAGTCAGCTAAACTTTGACTGTATTTAACTGTTTCGAATTCCCTATTATTTGTTTCTCACTATTTGCTGGATGGATTTTGTTATCCAATAATTAACTGTTGTTTTATAATTGGATATATCATTCAATTGGCACGATGATTCTTTTATCAGGTTCTTGAGACCATTGCACTTGGTATGTTTTTCCATTAATTTGGTCAAGCATGATGAAATTATAATTATTGGTTGTTGGATATAAAATAAAGCGTCCATTGACTTCTTCGTCTTTCCATACAACTGAATATAAAGATAGTGCTGTTTCAAAACGTTTGTCATCTTCAAACGACCATTGCACTTGCCAAATACGACCATTCCTTGTATCAAGTTTCAGAAATGTCCACATATTAGTTGTCGGATATAGTTTATATCTTGCAACTTCATCAACACTTCTAACAACTGTTGCAGAGTCTGTAACAGTTTGTGCGTATAATGTGTAAAACATCATCAAGAAAGCACTTATGATAAATAGTCTTTTCATATCATGTCTATTAACAATAATCATCTATTCCGTCTTCACCTTCCCATTTAAGTCCCTGAGCCAAAGTAAGAGCCTTTTGCGCACCTTGTTCCTCAAAGAACGTTGTTCCTTCATGCACGTATTTCCCGTCCTCAAATGTTATAGTAATCATTGAGAACTTCTTTATTCCATCATCTGCATGTGTGATTATCACAAGGCGATTATCATTACATGATGCAAAATCATCTATAAAATGTGTGGCATATTGATTTTTAGTTATGACAGCACCTTTTTTCAAATTGTTCAGATAAGTGGTCAGTGGCCTATCTCCAACTTCAGAAGGACAGAGTGGGAATTCTGTTGGTGTACGCCAATATCTTTGCATGGCATTAGGTGTTAATGATTCGGTCAGGCTATCTGTGTGCGAATCAATACTAATCATATTGCCAATTTGTTCCGAAGTTACATTTATATTATGTTGTTCTCTCTCAAAAGGAGATTTCTTCTCTTCCCTTCCATAAGGAGTATAAATCCATTCTCCAATAGCTCCGCCTAAAGATTTCTCATTATTTTTTGTTTCTGCCCAGGCGCACAATCTTTCGTAAGAGGCTTTTGCTTCTTCCGGTGTTACGGTTCTCATCCATTCATAATTTGGATTGTCATCGACAAACTCCTGTATTATTGAAGGGTCATTCACAAAAGCCTCAATGCTCCCACAAAGATATTCTATTTTCTTTCTTGTTATCGGATTGTTCAACGCATTTTCTAACTTTGTCAGCCATCTGAGGTTTTGAGGTCTGTTGTTCCTGCGGTTGGTATCAATGTGATCAACGATGTGCTGAGGTGTGGGAGGTTCGCCAAGAAAAGCGAAAGCCACAATTCGATGTACCCGTTCTGTCCCAATTTCCATATATCCAGTATTCTCATTTGGCTTTCCGAAAGTCCACGTATTATCATCTTTCCTTATACGCTTTCCTTCTCGTGCATGGCGTAATACAGCTCCGTTATCACGAACGGAATAATGTTCTCCTTTATAAGAACATTCTTTTATTTCCGTATAATCATTCAGAATAGAATGTATATTCATTGTTTATTTCCTCCCAAATCTTGTATAAGTTTCAAATGCAAAAGCTAAAAATTTGTACCATTCATCGGCTGTTTTATAATCCAATTTTACATTTACACATACTGACCTATAAACAACATTAGTGCATACTTCTACCATACAGCCATCATCGCTAAAGGCAGGAGCTATCGGAAGTGCAGCGCAATTACCTATACGCTCTTTTAGGGTTTCACCTATAGTGAAAGTAATAAAATAGTCAGACAATCCAAAATCAGGTGTAGGGCAATCCTCATATCCAGGTTCATCTAATTTACTGAAAACTATAGCTGAAGACTTTCCTAATTTGCGCAGTATATCTGGTACGACATTTAAGAACTGCGATACAGCTTTTTGCTTCATTACCTCTTCTTCAGATTCTTTGCTGTCGTTTATCAGTTCCACATCCTCGGCAAGTTCCTTAAAGAAATTGCGGTTCAGTACTTTTGAAATTTGCTTCAACTGAGCAATATCCATTTTGCTGCGTTTAAAAATGTCATAAACATTATTTCTTTGGCAGCAAATCATCTTAGCAAATTCAGTAATCGGAATTTGTTGTTTGCGAACTTCATTTTCTATGAGTTCTCCTATAGTTCTTTTGTTTGTCATATTAACAGTTTTGATTTTACAATGCAAAGTTATATGACATCCGACAAAACATCGTAAAACGTGTGTATCATCTTATTGTACAACTTTTATTCTTCCAATACTTCGTCATCATCGAAATTTTCGCCCTCAATCTGAACATCTTCGCCAAGCATCTGCTTATAAACAATTTGCACGGTCTTATATTCGTCATCATCCATGTCGTATGATGCTACAATCTTGTTCATGTCCTTGTCAAACAGATACTTCATTTCCCCGAAAACGATTTGCCCAGCATTGTTGTTGGCACGAAAACGATGTCGAGCTTTAAAACCTATAAACAACTGTTCTTTATCCAGCATGGTTTTCAGTTCGTCTGCAAGTTTCTTTGCTTTTTTCTCCGCATTTTTTTTATTCTGTGCGTTCTCGTCATATTCATCTTTTGCTTCTTGATATTCATTCTTGCTATAAGCAGATTGGTATGGTCCGCTCCAAATAGACATTGAAGATTTTGCACTCTTCATCTTTCTGTCATATTCATCAATAGACATCCCTATTTTGCATAATTGTATTGTTTTTTCATAAAATACAGGATCATCAAAAGGAGTAAATGCGCTATCAACCTGAGTTTCCGCCGGGTCGTACGTTTCAGGATGATACAATGTTTTCTTTATATCCTCTTCTATCAATGTGTTCGCCTTATCTTCCAGCGATTTGCTGCATGATGCAAACAATGTAACGAGCAAAGCTCCTAATAATATTCTTCTCATATTCTTTGTTTTTTAGTTACAAAAAAGCGCAGACATACGCCATACGCTTCACGGTTCACCACAAACCATCATCAAATATGGGATGCCTGCGCCCGTATGGGTGCAGTCCCAATATTGATGATTTGCTCTTTTACTTGCGGTGGTGATTGTGAAGCTATTGAGCAATATGTCTTGGAAAGAGTCACCTCAATCCAAGTGCAAAAGTACAAAAAATCCGTGATATGGCATTCAACTATCACGGACTTTATTTGATTTACAACTGAATACCCCTGTTTTGTTTCCTTGTCGGCAATCCCAACGCTTCCATAAACTCATCTTTCCTGCGTCTGAACCAACTTACATGCGAAACTCCGTCTATCTTGAAATCGAAATTACCTTCCGTATTCTGTTTGAGAGAGCAAACCGCACCGTCAGCCTTAAAGTGCTGCCTGAACTCGGGAGAATAAAGGTCGCCTTTAATTGAAACGTCCTTGAATGCACACAGTTTCCTGATAAGCCCATCGCCAAAATTCAGAGTGTCACGCAAGAACTTTATTGTCGGCATCAGCTTTTCAACATACGGGAAATAGCGTTTGACGAAATTCACGAACTCTGACAGCTTGCGATGCCGCTGTTCATATGCATCCGTTATCTCCTGTATGCGCTTTGCCTGTTGCTGTTCCCTTTGTCGGGCTTCTTCTTCAAGCTCAAATATACGCTCATGCAGATTCCTGTTCTCCCTCTCCAATGTCCTGACTTTATTGCTGCCGAAAAGAGAGCCGACACTCTCGGCGATGTTGGCAGCTGCGGTTGTTGCCGCACCTTTCAGCTTTTCAGTCTGTATCTCCCTTTTCGCCCGTCTGAGTTCCTCCTGTGCCGTTTCCCTGCGGTCTTGAAGTTGCTCTATATCTGTCTGTAACTGCTCTGTCTGTTGCACCAAATCACGATAATACTGCCGTGTGGAAATGTGCTTCGCTTCAGAACCGTCTATGCCACGTTGCAATCCGTATCTGCTCATGGCTTGGGCGTATGTGTCCTGATAGGATTTGAGTTTGGTACGTGTCATTATATCATCGGCACACAATCGGACTGTGTCTGTCGGTTTCTTGCGGTATCGCTTCTTCACCTGTTCCTCCTTCTTCTTGCGTTTGCGTTCTCCTCTGACAATGGGAACAAGTGTAGCATGTATGTGCGGTGTCTGCTCGTCCATGTGCAGGACTGCCGACACGATATTCTCCTTGCCGAATGTGTCAGCGAGGTATTTCAGATTGTCGCTACACCATTCATCAAGCCTCCCATCATTGGTGATACGTTCCATATCCTCGTGGGTTCCCGTAAGCAGGATACGGATTGCCCTCACTTGATTGTTGCCGATTTTGCGTGTCAGTCCTGCGGTGTCCAACCGGTGCTGTATAGCCTGTGTCCTGTTTTCAATACCGTCAGGAAAACTTATCAATTCCCGATTGAGATGCGTCCTGCCTGCATCCGCATTCTTCGGTCGGATGGTGCGCTCTATGTGCGCTGACATGGCGGCATCCGTTCCGCTTGTTTTCTCCATGTGTAATACTGCGTAGCCCATATATGACTTCTTTTTTAGTTTGTGAAACAATGATTGATGATTGCTTTTGTACGGCTTCTGCCGTTGGTCGGGAGAGTCCAGAGAGGTGCAACCTCTTTGGCTTATTGGGGAATTTTCAGCGTTGCTTGCAATGCGGTTCGGAAAAATTCCCTAATAAGCTATGGTATTTTCCGCCGGTAAATATCCGTGCGGCTGCTGAGTCCCTCTCCCTACATTTTCAGCCCTCGCTTCTTCGGTGGCTGCATTATCCGCCTTGCGGATTGGACTTGCGGCTCCTGCTTCATCGGCTCTGCCGATTGGGACAAAGGCTTACCGCACAGGTAATCGTTCAAATCCTTGTAGCCCCTGTAATTGTCGGAGAAGTCACGGAGGCGTCCGGAAAGCTCTTTTCTCAGTTCCTGATATGCCCTTATCCCTGCCTCGTCATTGTCGAGCAGGCAGTGGATGCGCTCATATCCGTGCAGCGTATCTATGGCTTTGGAAACATTGGAAACCGAATTGAGGACAACGTAATCCTGCCTGTCAAGGTCAGGCATGGTCGGGCAGTTCTTCATCCGTAACGTGAGAAATGAAAGATAGTCCGTCATGCCCTCGAACACGAGGCATTTTTCTCGCCGCTCTCCCCGCTGCCGGATATGGCTGATGTCCTTCGGTGCTATGCAGCCTTTGAAGAATCGGTTGCGCACCTCGTAGCCTCCTGCCACATTAGGGAAGCCGATAGCGAAATAAGGCTTGCCGTTGTTGATAAAATGCAGTTCCTTGCACTCCGGCTTTGCAAGAGCTGTGTTTATCCCACGTTCCTGCAAGTAGCGCAGTAATGCCGGATGCGAAAGTTCCCGTACCTCCAAATGTTGGAAACTCGGCTCGTATGGTTGCCGGCGAAAAGAGAAAGATACAGGTCGGATGTGCGGTGCCTGTTCCGCAATCCTGTCGAGCAAATAGGGAACATAATCCGAGCCATATAGTTCCTGTGCCAAAGTGATGATGTTGCCGCCTCTACCCAGCCCGTAATCGAACCACAGGTTACGGTCGGTGTTCACCTTGAACGATGCTTCCGTTTCCCGGCGGAACGGGGATTTATACCACAGGCTGCCGCTTTGCTGTTTCACGGGCGAGTAGCCCAGACTTTGCAGGTAGTCTGCAATCTTGATTTGTTTTGCATCTTGGATGTTCATATTTCAGTCTTTTAATTGGTTTAGTATTATAGTGGGGTTGATGATGGTTGGAAAAACGTTGATTTGATGAATGGATAGTTTAATATCCTTATATACAGTATTATACTTCCTCAACGGCTTCTCAACAAACCACTCGCCAAAAGAGAAATCAACAGTCGGACGGTGTGTTATCCTCAACTTCTCTTTTGGAGTGTTGAGATTTTGTTGAGAGTGTATATCGCTTGTTATCAGCATAGTTATATTCCTATTCATCAATTCAACAAAAAAATAATAGAATTACAGGGATTCAAGCTGTTCCCTTGTGATGGTGTAATAGCGTCCCACCCTCCTTATCGGCTCATACCGACATTCCCGATTGTAGTTCAACTGGTAGGTGGTATATGTCAGACCGTTGGGCGCAGGCGTCAGTTTCCAGCACTCCTGCAATACCTTTCTCACTTGGTGCTTTTCCGCTTTGACCTGCGTGTTTACCAACAGCACAAGAATATCATTCGGGCAGAAGGAAAATGTGTCTGTGCCGACACTTTCCATGATGTCAAGGATAAGTTCGTGTATCTCTATCTCCAACCGATTGCGGTTGCTGCGGATAATCTTACGCAAGGCTTCGGTATGCAGAAGCGATGGAGCAAACCACATACGGCTCTCTTTTTCGGTGGATAGGTTTCTGCGTTGCAGGAAATGGAGAAAGGCGGGTATCTCCGCTTTCAGCTTTTGCAGGAAGTCGGTATCATCGGACTGCAGGCGGTCTATCTTACGCACCCAATAACGTGTTTCCCCTGCGTCGATGATGACTGGCAGATACTCATTGTTGGAACACAACACGAATTTGGCAAAGAAAGCTATCTCGTCACGGTCTTTGCCTTTGGCTTCCATCTTGTAGGAGAGCGTGGTGCTGAGATTCTTCAACCGCTCGCTGTCTTCCCTGCGGTTGAGCAGCACCTCGTCCACGAGGATAAGCAGCTTGCCTGCCCAGTCTGAATTGAACTGGCTGCGGAAATCCTCGTTGGTGTTGAATGTGACATTGTTTTGAAACAGGGCTTTCAGAAAGTTAAGGAACGTGCTTTTGCCGGTGTTGCGCTCCTCCGATACCAACAGCAGGATGGGCAACTTCTGGACGGGATGCAGATAGAGCAGCTGCAAGTAGTCCATGCCCAATTCGTACTGTTCCCCGAAGATGTGCCGTACCAAAGATTGGATATGCGTGAAATCGCCCTCTTCCGGTCTGTGGTCTATCGGCTCATAGAGGTTCAGGAACTTGCCGATTACAGGCTGATACCTGGCGTGTTCGGGTACGGTGCAGAAGCCGTCATACTTCGGCACCGTAGCGAGATAGTCCCTGCCATAGTCCTGCCGCAGCGTCTCGTTGTTCCATACGATACGCTTCTTCACATAGCCTCCGTTCAGTCGGGGCTGGTTCACTAACTTGTAGAGGGTCGTACCCACACGGATAAACTCCTCCTTTGCCATGACGCTGTCCGATGGCGGTCGCTGGCTGTCTTTTTCTTCTTTGGCTGTCATATTATTCGATTTTAGTTTGATAAAATGTCAGCCACAAAAGTATAATCAATTATCGGACAGCCTATTAAGCAAAACGCAGCAGAACGCAGAAAAAAGCGAATCGAGACAGGAAAATCAATGGTTCGTGGTTGAAAACAGATGTAAAAACAAAAAATCCCGAAGAAGCAGGTCTGAAACAGTTGATTCTTCGGGACTGAATATAAATACATTAATACGAATGAATGGCAACACACCTATGTGGTTATCCGTATAAATACATTATTGACAATGGGAATACACATAGATTTAACTACTTCATGTCGCCATCTTAATAGGCTTTACGCCTGATAATTAAATGAATCCATATTGTTGGATACCAGCGAAAAGAAGATGCTTGTTTTCTCTTTTCGCAAGTACAGCCTTTCAAATATGGCTTTGCGCACCTGTTCCGCACCTAAGCTGTTGATACGGAAAGCGAGTGCCGCTATCATCGGAAAGCCGAACACATCGGCATAACAACCGTTTTCCAAGCAAACATATTTCTGCACCTCGTATTCTTTCAGGACACCGCTTTTATACACGGCTCTGACAGCGGCACGGAGTGTCGGGGCGATTACCCCGAACAGCTCCACCAATTCCGGTTCAGACATCCAAACATTTTCATTCGGTATATCAGGCAGTATTACCTTACCATATTCTGTTGTGGTTATGATAACCCTTTCCATACTCATGCTTTCAAGTTCATACAAGTTTCATCTTGTCGCTAATTTTGCTTTCCAGCATGGAAAAATCCTTGTCCAGCTTTTCCGTGGTTATCTTGGCGTAATGCTGTGTGGTGGTAATCTTCGTATGCCCCAGCACCTTGCTCACGCTCTCTATCGGCATACCGTTCGAAATAGCCATCACCGCATACGAGTGGCGGCTCATGTGGAAGGTCAGATGCTTGTTTATCCCACATTCCACTGCAATCTGTTTCAGCAGAACATTCGTCCAGCCGTTCCGATAGAAATTGAACAGGCGTTTTCCTCTGCGGAACGGTTCGTAACGGTCTATGATTTTACATGCACTCTCCATCAGCTTCACACGGAAGGGGATATTCGTCTTTTGCCGTACCGATGAAATCCACAGGCTGCCGTTTATAGTGACAAGGTTGTCGGTAGTGAGGTTCTTGATGTCGATGAACGATATTCCCGTCAGGCATCCGAAGATGAAAATATCCCTGACAACCGTCATTGCAGGGTCATCGAAACGGTGCGACATGAGCGTCTGCACTTCTTTCTCCGTTAGAAATTCTCGCTCCTTTGTGCCGCCGCTGACATAACAGTTGGCAAACGGGTCTCTCGGTATCAGACCATTCTTGTGTGCATGGGTCACGATAGACCTCAGCGGAGCACAATACAGTCTGATTGTGGATTGTTGCACACCCACTTCATTGCGGAGATAGATGCAGTACTGGTTCAGAAAATCCTCTGTGAGTTCGTTCATGCCGATGTCGTTCCGCTTGTAGTAATACTTGATGAAGTTAGCCACATGGGTGCGGGATATGGTATGCTTGTATAAGGTTTCCTTTGTCCTGTCCTTGCCCACACGTCTGGCGAAGTCTGCATTATGCTTGTCGAAGGCACGGAGCAGCGTTTCATACTCCGTACCGATGCCCTGATAAGCATTGCGTACCATTTCCGCCGTCACGAAAGCCTCACGGTCGGAAATGCGCTGGTAGTGCTTGATGATTTGCGCCTTGATGTTGTCAAGGGCAAAGTTGATGTCCCGAGCCTCCTTGCTTTTTCCTTTCACCTTGTTGGCTTTGGTGTCCCATAACTCCACCGCAACGGAATACTTGCAGCTGAACTGCGCCTGCGTCCCGTTGATTGTCACCCGTCCCATGATGGGAACAATACCGTTTTTCTCCTTGCTCCTGTTCACGAAGAACAGCACTTTGAATGTCGCTCTCATACTGTCTGCTTTTTTGGTTGCAAAATTAGTTTCACATGCGCCAAATGGCTGAAAGCAAACCTCTGCAGAACAGCGCAAAATCAGTATTGGGTTGTTAAAAATGCAGGTTTGTCGGGGTTACGATTTGGAAACCTAACTATTTCTGCAATCCGCGTAATTTTGCTTTTTTGACTATTCTGCAAAGCTATGAGAAATACCGCATAAATCACTATCTGTTAAATAGTTGTCCTCCGTTGGCTTCGTGTGGCTTCTATCGAGGATTTTTCTACCCTAAGAATGCGGAGAAAGGCTCTTGTCCCGTAGTGCTTTGTCCTCCGGGAGCAGGAATTAAAACAATCAAAGAACCTCTGCGCCATAAGTATTATGCGGAGCAAGGTTGTATCCGTTTCGAAATAGAAATTCATGGACTGAATCCAGAAATGACAGCCGGGGAGTTCAAGGAAATATCTACTGCATTCAATGGCAGGGAGAACGGTTATCTGAATAATGGCCTGGATAACCGTGACAATTATTATATGAAGCATGTTTATCTGGCATGCGTTCGCTGTATCGACCTGCTTACTTCTCTTCCCGAATGGGACGGAAAGAATGTTATTGTACAAGGTGGTAGCCAAGGAGGGGCTTTGTCTCTGATAACTGCCGGGCTCGATTCCCGTGTAACGGCTTGTGTTGCTAATCATCCTGCCCTTAGCGATATGGCCGGTTATATGGCAGGACGTGCGGGAGGTTATCCTCACTTTTTCCGTGTACCAGGTATGGATACTCTCGACAAACTGAAAACGATGGCCTATTATGATGTGGTGAACTTTGCACGCCAGATAAAAGTTCCTACTTATATGACGTGGGGGTATAATGATGATGTTTGTCCACCTACTACAAGTTATGCTGTGTTTAATGTATTGGATTGTCCGAAAGAAACTTTGATTACTCCTATCAATGAGCATTGGACATCGGAAGATACGGAGTACGGTCACTTGGTGTGGATATTGAAGCATCTTAAATAAATAAAAATTATTGTTTTTGGGGTAATGGCAGTTGCCCGTTTTTTGTTTGCTAGGAATATAATAAGTGTAATATACTGCAATACGGAATATTGTTTCTGACTATGGGCTGTATGGATTCTAATAAGGACTGTACAGCCTGTAGTAATATATGGGTTCTCTAATTGAAAGTGGAAATCAGATTATGTAAGGTCTGTTTTTTAAAACAGTAAAAAGAGTATTGTATCGTTTTAAAAAAACAGGAAGTTGTCAATAGTAATGTATTAAAATTAGGTGGAATAAATATTGGATAATCTTTGTAGAAACTATTTTAGGCACGGTAAGGCTATTTTTACACCTATTTGAGCATATTTTTCACCACTGATAGCTAGTTATTTACATTCTTTGCAGTGCAAAATAAAATAATACAATTTTGTGCTGAGAAACTTTGAATCTTTATTTATTAACTAATAGTAGTGATATGAAAAACATTTTGAATTTCAATGTCAGGTATTTATGTTTTGTTTTTGTAATGCTGGTGGTGCAGTGTGCTTTTGCACAGGACAGAACTATAACCGGAACGGTGACTGACAACAAACAAGAACCTTTGATTGGTGTAAATGTAGTTGTAAAAGGGAATACTTCCGTTGGTGCAATTACAGATTTGGACGGTAAATATTCGCTGTCTGTTCCCGAAGGAAAAACTACCCTTATTTTCTCATATATAGGATATGTTACGCAGGAAGTATCTGTGGGTTTGCGGAATACGGTGGATGTGGTATTGGTAGATGATGCCCAGGCTTTGGATGAAGTGGTTGTAGTAGGGTACGGAGTAGTTAAGAAAAGAGATTTAGTTGGTTCAATAGCTTCAGTAAAATCGCAGGATATCACTGCTGTTCCTACTAGTAATGTGTTGGAAAGTATGCAAGGTAAAATTGCTGGGTTGGATATGACACGTAGTAGCGGACAACCGGGAAGTTCTTTTAATTTTACGATTCGTGGAAATCGGTCGTTGACAGCAAGTAATGCTCCTCTTATATTGGTTGACGGAATAGCTTATGGAACAGATATCGATATTAATCCTAATGATGTAGAATCTATTGAAGTGTTGAAAGATGCGTCTACAACAGCTATTTATGGTTCTCGTGGAGCCAATGGTGTAATCCTTGTGACAACCAAGAAAGGTAAGGAAGGTAAGACAAAGGTTGATTTTAATGCATATTGGGGACCGAGCTTTTCGACAAATTTGCCTAAAGTGAATAATACGGAACAGTATGTGGCTATGCGCCGTGAAGCGATGCGTGCGGTTGGTCAATGGACTTCTCCGGCAGATGATGGGGTTATTTGGGATGCTGTTGCTTTGGAGCGTATCAAGAATAATGTAAATACAGACTGGTACGATTTGATTATGGATGATGCTACCACACAGAATTACCAAGTTTCTATTAATGGTGGTACGGATGCAACTAAAGTTTCTTTGTCATTGGATTATTTTAATGAGACAGGTATTTTGATAGGAGATGATTTCGATCGGTTTAATGGTCGTATCAATGTCAGTCAACGTATAATGAAAGGTATGGAGGCAGGTGCGTCGGCTCTATTTACGACCTCTACCCGTAGTGCTGCACCGAGTAATGTATTTCATGCTGCACAAACAAAAGAACCTTATGGCGTGCCGTTTAATGAAGATGGTTCTCTTAATAAATATCCGTTTACGGGTAGCGGGGCAACCGATATAAATATGTTGTTCAATCAAGACAAGAATAATTATGTGGATGAAACGAAATCCAATCGCTTCTTCGGAACTTTATTTCTTAATTGGGAAATTATAAAAGGGCTTCAGTTTCGCACTAACTTTGGTTATGATTCGCAAAACTCTCGTAACGGACATTTTGAAGGTGTAAATTCGACTTTTGTGGGAAGTAATAAGGGGCTGGCTAAAGTGTCCAAAAATGAAACTCATTCTACAGCCTGGACATGGGAAAATACTTTAACTTATACGAAAGATTTCGATATTCATTCTTTAACGGCTATGGTAGGTCACAGTATGTCTAAAAGTTCGTTTGAAGATACATATGCTGAGGGTAAAGGGCTTTCATTCGAACAATCCTTATTCCATAATTTGGATGGAACGTCACAGGACTATGCTTTGTCGAGTACACTTACGGAATCGTCTATGCTGTCTTATTTTGCCCGTTTGAATTATAAATTATTGGATAAGTACTTGTTGACTGCTACTTTGCGTGCAGATGGTTCGTCGGTATTGGCAAAAGGAAACAGGTGGGGGTATTTTCCTTCAGTAGCAGTTGCATGGCGTATGAAAGATGAGCACTTTTTGAGTTCCGTGGATGAAATAAGTGATTTGAAATTGAGACTTTCTTATGGTTTGTCCGGTAATAGTGCCGTATCGCCTTACCAAACTACAGGTGGATTGAGCAAAACGATATATGAATTTGGTACTATTCCTGCTTATGGCTATCGTCCTTATAATATGGCCAATCTTGAATTGCAATGGGAAAAAACAAGGGTTTTAAATTTTGGTGTGGATTTTGGTTTATTCAATAATAGGATTTATGCTACAATTGATGCGTATAAAACATGGACTTCGGATTTGTTATTGCCGATGATTCTTCCGGGACATACTGGCTTTACTGAGGTTATCAGTAATGTCGGTAAAACAGAAACAAGAGGTATTGACTTAAGTATCAATACTGTAAATTTTGATACAAAAGATTTTAAATGGACTTCCGATTTGACCTTTTCTGCAAATAAAGAAGAAATAACGGCATTGAACACTAATCAGAATGATGTCGGTAGCGGTTGGTTCATAGGTTCACCAACCAAGGTATTCTATGATTATGAAAAGATTGGTATATGGCAGACCAGTGAAGCTACTGAAGCAGCTAAATATGGTCAAGAGCCTGGTGATATCAAAGTAAGTGACCAAAATAAAGATGGGGCGATAGATGCTAACAATGACAGAAAGGTATTGGGACAGCAAACTCCTAAATGGACTGCTGGTCTTAATAATCGTTTTGAATATAAGGGTTGGGAGTTGTCTTTCTTTTTGTATGCCCGTGTTGGACATCTGATTCAAAATGAGGCTGCTGCGAACTTCAATCCGAGTGGTTGGAATAATTCGATTGCATGCGACTATTGGACACCGGAAAATCCGACAAATGCTTATCCACGTCCGAATTTCAATAAAAATGAATCAATGCTTTATAAGAGTACCTTGGCTTATTGTAAAGGAAATTTCTTGAAAATAAAGGATATAACATTTGGATATAGTTTCCCTAAACAAATGATTAGCAAATTGAATATGTCAAAGTTGAGAATATATACTACTTTGAAGAATTTCTTTACTTTTAGTGCCGTAGATGATTACGACCCTGAACGTGGTGGCTCTAATTCTTATCCTATGACCAAGCAGGTGGTATTTGGTATAAATGTCAGTTTCTAATCTAAAAACAATTACTTATGAAAAAGATAATATTATTTTTTATCGCTATATTGGTATTCTTTTCTTGTTCCGATTTTTTGGAAGAAACTAATCGTAACTCTATTACAGGTGACGTATTGTATAATACTCCTGATGGATATGAGAGTTTGGTCAATGCTTGTTATTCGTATTCTCGTGCCTGGTATGGTAAACCGGATGGATATGCTTTCACGGAAATGGGTACAGATTGTTATACGGGTGGAGGTGCTGATTGCGGACGTGCTCCTTTTATGGCATTCTATACACAAGACTTACAAGGGAGCCAGGAGCTGATTGGTTATATGTGGAATATTTTGTATAATGGCTTGAATACATGTAACGCTGCTATCGAGCGTGCAGACGGAGCAGGCTTGAGTGAAGAACTGAAAAAACAACGTTTAGGTGAAGTACATTTTCTCAGAGCGTTGTATTTACATCTTATTGTTGAAACTTGGGGAGATGTTGTTCTTTATACAGAAGAAATGAAAGCTCCGGTCAATACAGCACATCGGTCTTCTGTAGAGGATTTCTATACTCAGATATTTGCTGATTTGGACGATGCTATCAGCTTCCTCCCGGCTACTCCTATTAAAGATAACGGTCGTGTTACTCAGTTGGCAGCCAAAGCACTAAAAGCCAGAATGTGTTTGTATAGAGGTAAATATACCGATGCGATTAGTTTGGCGAAAGAGGTTATTGGAACATCGGATTTAGGCTTCTACGATACATTTAAAGAAACATTCGATATGATTAATAGTGAAGGTCAGAATAATCGGGAAGCTATTTGGTGGGTAGATTATAGTTCTGATTCTTCTTTGTATGGCACATTTGAAGAAGGAGAAGAGTCACCGTTGCGTAATAATGGAGGTAATGGTTCACCTTTATTCTCTGCCATGTCTTATTGGATGGTTGGCGGTTGTGGCGTTTGGGTTACTCCTGATACACATGCCCCTTGGGTACAGTGCATGCCTACCATCGCTTTCTTGAATATGTTCGATGAAGATGTTGATCAACGTTATGATGCTACTTTCCGTACGGCTTGGTATGTGAATAGTACAACTGACAATTATACTAAAGAATACGGACAGCAATATGGGGCTCCCAATGGTTTGGCTGTTGGCGATACGGCTTTTGTAACTTTGAAGTATGCCGTTACGGATGCATATAGAGCAAGTAAACAGTATAAGATATTCGACCGTAATGATGTTTATGATGCAGATGGTAAAACCATAGGAACACGTGATTATTTTGTATCAACTTATAAATTTGAGGATAATACAAAACCTACCGGTTGGGAATATGAAAGTAAGCGTGATGCTTTTGTGCTTCGTATAGGTGAAATGTATCTGTTGCTTGCTGAGGCTGAATTGATGAATAATAACCCGAGTGAAGCTGTTAAGTATATAAATATTCTCCGTCAAAAAAGGGCTGTTTCTGGTAAGGAGGAGGTTATGAAAATTGCGGAGGCTGATTTAGATATTGATTTTATATTAGATGAGAGAGCCAGAGAGTTGGCTGGCGAGCAACAACGTTTCTTTGATTTGAAGCGTACCGGTAAATTGATTGAACGTGTAAAAAAATACAATCCGGATGCTGCAGAGAATATAGAAGATTTTCATAAATTGCGTCCGATACCACAAGACGAGTTGGATGCAATCATTAATAAAGATGAGTTTCAACAGAATCCTGGTTATAAATAAATTACGAAATTAGACAGTGAAAAGATTGAAATTTATAATAATGGGGTTGGTCGTCTCGACGACCGCCCTTTCTCAGCATATATCTTCTTATGAATTAGAGCGGGAGATGCCTGTATTTTTAGATAAGTTGAAAAAGGAACTGACTTATCCGTTGGCCTGGGGAAATAGTCCGGTTAAGAATTTTAAAAAGTGGCGAAAGCAAGCACGAGCGGAGGTGTTGAATGCAATGTTAGCTCCTCCACCTTATACTGCCAATTATCAGACGGAAATTATAGCGGAAGAACAACGCGACGGTTATTCTGCACGAAAAATCAGTTTCAATTTGACCGGATATTCTCGCGTATGTGCTTATTTATTGGTACCTGATGGGAAAGGGCCTTTTCCTGCTGTGGTACTTCTTCACGATCATGGAGGCCATTATACAATAGGTAAGGAGAAAATGATTCGCCCGTTTGCCATAGATAAAGCAATATTGGATGATGCGGACGGATGGGCAAGAAATTGTTATGGCGGGCAATATGTTGGAGATTATTTGGCAGCCCACGATTATGTCGTTATTTCTGTGGATGCTCTTTATTGGGGTGAACGCGGTCGTAAAGAGGGAGCAGACGGTAGTAAATATGCCGATGTTGCGGGTAATTTTATGATGCTAGGGCGTAGTCTGAGTGCATTTATGAATTATGAAGATATTTATACGACAGATTATCTTGCAACATTTCCTGAAGTAGATTCTAAACGTATCGCTTGTATGGGATTTTCGATGGGAGGATATCGTGCCTGGATGCTTTCTGCTTTGTCTGATAAAATTCGGGCAGGAGCGGCTATTTGTTGGATGACTACTACAGACTGCCAATTTTCCTGGAAATATGGGCGTGAACGGGGAGGATTTGCCAATATGTTGCCTGGAATCCGTCGTTATTTAGACTATCCGCATATTGCTTCTATTGCTTGCCCGAAACCGATGTTTTTTTTAAACGGAGAACATGACGGACTTTTTCCTGTTGTAGGGGTAAAAGCCGCTTTTGAAGAAATGCATAAGGTTTGGAAGGAACAATCAGCAGATGAACGCTTGAAAACTGAATTATGGAATATGCCACATGATTGTGGTGTCAAGGTACAAAGGGCTATATTAGACTTTTTTGATAAATGGTTGAAGTAAGGCATATGCCTTACTTCAACCATTTATCTTTATATTCTGTAGGTGTAATTCCATATTGTTGCTTAAAGCATTTGCTGAAATAGTGGGAGTCGTTAAATCCTACCATGTAGGCAATTTGTGCCATATTATATTCATTTTTCTTGATTAGTTCAGCTGCATTTTTGATACGTATATCTTTCAGAAACTCAATAGGGGATAAACCTGTCAATGTTTTAAGCTTTTTGAAAAATACAGAACGGCTCATATTCGCCTCTTTTGCTATATCCTCTACCATGAGGTCGCCGTTATCAAGATGTTTATTGATAAACGATAATATGGTGTCCATAAACTTTTGGTCATTGGGGGATAATTTGGGGGCGGTTGGAAGTTCAGTCTGTTGCTCAATTTGTGCCTGTATGGAAGGTTGCAAACTTGCACAATACAGTGCTTGCAGCTTTTTTCTTTGTTCGAGCAGATTGAATATACGTGCTTTCAGGAAGGTAGCACTGAAAGGCTTGGTAATGTAATCGTCTGCACCGAACTTCATTCCCGCCAGTTTACTCTCGATAGTCGATTTGGCAGTAAGCAGTACAATTGGTATATGGCTGGTAGTGATTTCCTCACGTAACTCTTGCAACATTTCAATACCGTCCTTTTGAGGCATCATGACATCACAGATAATGATATCAGGTAAGAACTGTTTGCTTTTTTCTATACCAGAATTACCATTCGTTGCCTCAATGACATTAAAATATGAGATGAAAATTGTTCTTAAGAAGAAACGTAATTCAACGTTATCTTCAACAATTAATAAGGTTTCTTTATCTGTACTTATGCTGTTGTTCGTATCTTCGTTAATCAAAGATAAAGTACCATTAGCATAAGTTTCATTAATGCTTGTAACTGCTTGATCAGAAATAATAAATTCAGTGGAAATATCGTAGTGCTCTTTGCCTTTCAACAAGTGTATGGTAAAGCTACTTCCCTCTCCAGGTTTACTGTAAAAATCAATTTTTCCATGGTGCATATCAATTAATTCTTTTACCAATGATAACCCAATTCCTGTACTGGACTGATTGAACAGATTCTTATCTACTAAATTTTCAAATCTTGTAAATAGAGCTTTTTGTTTGTTTTCAGCAATACCTACTCCTTGATCTTCAACGGAAACAGTTACATCTTTCTCGCTTTCTTGTATAGTAATTTTGATTTCTTTGCCTTGCGGAGTATATTTGAAAGCGTTTGAGAGTAAATTGAATAGTATTTTTTCTAACTTATCTGCATCCGCCCAAATGTAAAGTGAGGTCGGTTGGCATATTAATTTAAAATCAATTTGATGTTCATCGGCCATACTATCGAAATTTTCCATAATATGTCGGGTAAAAGGTATCAAATCGATTTGTTGTACCCGCATTTTCATCTTTTTATTCTGTATTTTACGGAAGTCTAAGATTTGGTTGACGAGTCGAAGCATTCGATGAGTGTTCCGTTCTACTAATATCAATTGCTCTTTTTCCTCATTATTCAGGTTACCGTTTTGCAAAACATGTTCTATGGGACCTGCGATTAAAGTCAGCGGTGTACGTAATTCGTGGGATATATTGGTGAAAAAGCGCAACTTTATATCTGATATTTGTTGCTCTACCGTAACTTTATGTTTGAGTCTGAATATGGTAAATAGGATGTAAGAAGCTGTTAGGATGATTAAAATGATTCCTGATATGTAAAGTAGATATGCCCAGGGAGTTTCCCAAAATGAAGGAAGTACCGTAATGTTTAGTGTTCGGGTGTTCTCTACCCATATACCATCACTGTTGGTTGATTTTATTTTTAAATTGTAATTTCCTTTGGGGAGATTGGTATAAGTTGCGGTGCGTTGATGACCTATATAATTCCACTTTTTTTCGAAACCTTCCAATTTGTACGCATAGGAAATGTTATTAGGATATTTCATATCCAATGCGGCAAATTGAATGTTGAAACTATTTTGGTTATGGGGTAATTCAATGGATTGCGTATCGTCTATGTTATTAGTTAGAATTTTGCGGCTTTGTGTATCGGGGGTGTCTTCGGTCTGTTGGAATTGTGTAAGAATGATAGGAGGAATATAGTTACTGTTGTTGATAGAATCCGGAGAGAAATAAAGCATACCTTTCCCGGTGTTGAATATGAATTTGCCGTCTTGTGTATGTAAAGCGGCCCCCTCGTTAAAATTGGTATGCACAGGAAAAGATTTGGCCTGATAAATGGTGAACTTTTCCGTAACAGGATTAAATTTGCACAAATCTTCTTCTGTAGCCAACCATAGATTCCCCTTAGTGTCTTCTTCTATGGAAAGCAAAATATCAGAGGATAAGCCATCTTTGGTAGTATATGGCTGAAATTTCACTTCTTCGTTTTCGAGTGAAATCAATTTATTGAAACCTCCTCCGAAAGTGGCTACATACATTTCTTTATTTTTAGAAAAAAATATGCTATGTACATCGTTGTTACTAAGACTATGTATGTCCCCCGGAATACGGCTGAAATGCCTGAATTTGATTTCTTCCGGATTGCTGTTAGGATTATTACACATTAATAGGCCGGCAGAGCTTCCTATCCATATATTACCTAGTTCATCACCAGTGATGAAACGGGTACGATAACATTGGGTAATCGGGTAATTTTTAAGTTGATTTCGGTGATTGATAAAGCGAGGAAACCGCATTGCTGTTTTCAAATCCAGATAATTGACTCCCCCCTCAAAAGTTGCAATCCATAACCGTTGATTTGTATCTTCGTACAAACTGTAAATTTCATTTCCACTTAAACTATATAAATCTTTATCATCAGCCATATAATGGTATAACTGGAATTTCAAAGAGGCGGTATGTTGGCAACGGGCTGCTATTAATCCTTTTCCTTTTGTTCCTATCCATATTGTCCCTTCGTGGTCTTCAAAGAAAGAATAAGCCATTCCTAACTCTTCTGTGCTGTTAAGAGATATTGTACCTTGTGAGGTGAGACTACCGAGATAACGTAGCTTTTTATCATATACTCGTATGATTTTATCTTTGCTTCCTACCCATATATTCCCATTGCTATCCTGGAAAATTGCACGGATGTTGTTGCCGGCGTACTCTAAATCGTGAGGACGGATTGGGAGTAAATGGAAAAGACTGGTATTAAATGTGATTTTTTCTAATCCATTACCAAAAGAGCAGAGCCATAAGTTTCCTTGCTTGTCAGTAAAAGCACTAGCTACCCGATTCTCGGAACTCCAACCGGTTTGTAGAATAGGGTTGTAGAAAGGTATTAACCGATTTTCTTTTCGGTTATACCAGGCGAACCCTCCACCGGCAGGGTGTATCCATGTGGAACCGTTAATATCTTCATAAACATTAATTTCCATACGAGATTCGGTAATATCTTTTCCATATTTGTCTTGTAGGATAAAATGGTCTATTTTTTCATTAAAAGGATTGAAATGAGTAATACCTGGTATACTAGTTCTTATCCATACATGTCGGTGTGAATCGATATATATGTCTTTAATCTCGTTGTCCTTTAAACCTTTATGTCTTTCTCTATTATATTGTTTATATTTTCCTGTTTTTGTATTGTATATAAAGAAACCGTCATAGTCGGTACCGACAAATAGATTTCCTTTTGCTAATTGCCGGATAAACCGGATTGACGAACGGATAGGTAGGCTGTCTGAGGTAAAGTTTCCATTGTGAAATTGCCAGATTTTGCCTTTTTGAGATGAAAAATAGATGCTGTTCTCATTTTCAATGGCATCATAAAAGGGGGTACTATTTTGGGGAGATAAACTGGTAAAGAAAGATGTTACCTGTTTCTTTTGAGAATTTGCATTAAAACTATATATTCCTTGTTCGGTTAGAATCCATTGGTTTTGTTGCCGGTCCAGATATATGTTATTAACTTTTCCGGGAGATGAAATTTGCTGAGATTTAAAAAAATCAGTGACAGTGAGAGTATGGTTTTGAGGATTGGTAGTTATATGTAGCAAGTCATTATGGATTGTTGTAATCCAGATACTACCTGTGGGTAACACATATATGTTTTGTGCAGAATAGCTTTCGTAAGGAATGGATTGAAACTGTTCTGTGACTGGATTGAAGCGATACACTTTATGGTCGTAACTTTGTATCCAGATATATCCATAACAATCTTCCTTTATGTATTCAAGACGGTTATTACTGAGCTCAATATTGTCTCCTGGGTGAGCTTTGTAGTTTTTGAATGTATATCCATCGAATTTATACAATCCGTCCCATGTGGTAAACCACATAAGGCCTTTATGATCTTGCATAATGTTTTGTACTGTTTTTTGTGATAATCCATTTTCGGATGTGTATTGTGTAAATGTGTGCGGAGGTTGGCCTAAGGATGAAGTTATAACAAAAGGTAAGCATAATACAAACAAAAAGATTCTTTTGAACATAGTAATTTCTTTTATTTTAGCCATTTGTTAAAGAACTCCAATACCTCTTCCTGCATCTCCTTGTTAAAGAAATGCTTCTCATCCCATATCTTAGTCACAAGCCTGTCACCGGCATGTTGACTGTCCCATACCGTTCGCATCGTTTGATATGCATCTTTTACTCCTTCTATCGGGAATAACTTATCTTTGCTTCCATTGAAGAAAAGGGCGGGTTTAGGACATGCGATACTTGCCGTATGCGGATAATCCAGATAACGCCTTAAGTTTGGAATAAGCATGGAGTAAGCGGAACCGCCCTTATTCTGATTATTAGTCAGCGTCATCAGATGCTCTGTGGTATTCATCCAGCAGATGGAAGCGGATGCTTTTACACAATCAGTCAGCGCAGCCAGCATCCAGGAACGGTAGGCTCCCATCGAGAATCCCAAACAACCGACCCTGTTTTTATCTACCATTGGCAGTGAAGCCAGAAACTCGGCACTACGCACATCATCCATGTTGATAAAAGCCCCCCAGGATGCCCCCATTTGCATGAAATTGGAAGCCAGTGCCTGCTGTCCGTCATAACTTACTCCTTCCTTTCGTCCGCGTTCTCCCCAAAACAGGGCGTCGATAGACAGTACTACGTAACCGTTTTGTGCAAAGTAATCTCCGGTATATTGTCCGTCGTAACAACGGACCACCCAATCTTCAGCATCAGCCGATATTTCCGGAGAGACTCCGAAAGGACGTACCATTTTCTCTTTGCCGATGGAAAAGTGTGCTCCATGATCGTGCAGCATTATCACAGCCGGAAAAGGTCCCTTTCCGTCAGGAACCAATAAATAAGCCGGTATGCGGGACCATTCCGAAACATTAAACCATATCTTGCGGGCTTCATATCCCGCCCGCTGCTCTGTTCCGATGACAGACATATCGTATTTCTCGGGAGCAGGTGGCAGATTCTGCATGCACTCCATCACTACATTTCGTGTTTCGATTCTCCATTTCCCAAAGTCTTTTGTGGTAGACTTTCCCCATGCTGCGGGATAGGTAAGTTGCTGTTTCAGTTGCTCGTAGAAAACGGGCATGTTTTTTGTCACTTCATAACTTACCGTATCAACTTGTTGAGCCTTTATACCCAGACTTACGGTAAGGAAAACAGCATAAAGTATAACGCTTGGTTTCATAGTGGTATTTAAAATAATGACAAATATACGATATTTTCGGCGAAATGCGTATCTTTACCCCACAGAACGAATATGTTATGAGAAAACTTCTATATCTGGTCATAGGCTTATTGTTTGTATTTGCATTACCGTCCGGAGCACAGCCGGAGTGTGTCTTTACCCATTATTCGTCCGAAGAGGGACTTTCGCAGAATACTGTCATGAGTATTCTGCAAGACAGAAAGGGAAATATGTGGTTTGCCACTTGGGATGGCATCAATAAATTCGATGGGTATGATTTCAAGACTTATAAGGCAAAGTTTGATAACCGCATTAACCTGACAAACAACCGGGTGGACTATATGTATGAAGACCGGTACGGCTTTCTGTGGCTGCTCACTTACGACAATCAGGCTTGGCGTTTTAATCCCCGTACCGAAGTATTTGAACATGTTCCTGCCATGAAAGAAGAAGGGAGCCGGTTTGTGGTAACTTCAATCAAGGTATTGCCTTGCGGTTCGGTCTGGTTGCTTTCGGAGGAAGAAGGGGCTATCCGCCTCAAGACCGATCCGGAGAGTTTTCACCTTTCGCCAGAGATGTATTCAGCTGATAACGGTTTGTTCCCGGCCGCACGCGTATATGATGTTTATGAGGATGCTTCCGGAAATGAGTGGATGCTGACTGACAACGGGCTGGGGATGCTTGCTGCCGGAAGTGGTGCCCTTACGTCCTTTTTCGTAGAGAAAACATTGAAGAAAGAGAAAGGCGGCCAAATTTTTTATACAGCCCAGGAATGTGGAAATGAAATCTTTTTCGGGTCGGATAGCGGACGCGTATGGCGTTATCAGAAGAAAAACGGCCGGTTTCTGTTATTGCAGTTGCCTTGTGCCTCACATATCGTGGCTGTAGGAAAGATTGACGAACATAATCTGATAATGGTTACAGAGACAGACGGCTTTTTTACTTACAATGCGTCCGCTAAGACAACTGTTCATTATCCGGCTTCCCGTCTGCCGGGTGCTCCTGTTCACTCCATTTATATAGACAGAAACTCGGAAGTATGGTTCGGGCAGGATATTGCAGGAACTGTTGCACATTTTAATGCAAGGACAAAAGTGCTGAAAACGGAAGTAATCCCGGTAGAGCCTACATCTACCGACCGTTCCCGTCCGGCTTTTCACGTGCATGAAGATATTTTCGGTTCTGTTTGGGTGCATCCCTATGGCGGAGGTTTTTCGCGTTTCGATAAGGCTGCTAATTGCCTGCGTCCTTTCTATAACGGCTTTTCGGATACCAACTGGCGTTTTTCCAATAAAATCCATTCTGCTTTTTCCGACAGGCAAGGCAATCTGTGGATGTGCACCCATTCCAAGGGACTGGAGAAAATCACTTTCCGCTCTTCCTTTTTCAGTATGATGACGCCGGAACCTCATCGGTATGAATCATTGAGCAATGAGGTGCGTGCTCTTTGCGAAGACACGGAGCATAATCTTTGGGTGGGACTGAAAGACAGCAAAATAAGGATTTACGATAAGAATCGCACAGAACTGGGATACTTCACGGAGACAGGTACGATATCACATACGGGGGTACCGTTAAAGGGAAATACTTATTGCATATTTCAAGACAGTAAGCACAACATTTGGATTGCCACCAAGGGTGAGGGATTGGTAAAAGCCCGGCCTCAGGGTGGAGGACATTATAAACTAACCCGCTATTGCCATAGTAGGGATGATATCTACAGCCTGAGTGACAACAATGTATATTGTGTCTATGAGGACGTGAAAGGACGTATCTGGGTTGCCACTTTTGGAGGAGGAATCAACTACCTTACCCATAACCGTGGCGGACGGGAGATATTTGTCAACCACCGTAACAACCTGAAAGGTTTCCCTATAGATAATTGCCATAAGGTACGCTTCGTTACAGGTGACCATCGCGGAAATATATGGATTGCCACTACGGTCGGCGCATTAATGGTAAACAGTGATTTTAAGAAGCCCGAAGATGCAGTGTTTCATCACTATGTACGTGTGCAGAACGATGTAAACAGCTTGAGCAATAACGATGTGCACTATATTCTGTCTACCCGGAAGAACGAACTTTATCTGGTTACTTTTGGTGGCGGGTTGAATAAGTTGCAGACTATAGATGCTGCCGGCGACGCAATATTCAAGTCGTATGGCGTGGCCGAGGGATTGCCTTCGGATATATTGCTCTCCATACGTGAGGATAATAGGGGCAATCTTTGGATGAGTACGGAGAATGGCATCAGCAAATTTATTCCTGAAGAAGAACGTTTTGAAAACTATGCAGACGGTCATGTCTCGTCCCATGTCCGCTTCAGCGAAGCAGCATCGGCCTATACTTCGTGGGGAGACTTGCTGTTTGGTACGAGCAACGGCGTCTTACTGTTCAATCCCGATTCTATCAGGAAGAGCACATATGTACCGCCGTTAGTGTTTTCCAAATTGCTTATAGCCAATGAAGACGTTGTGCCGGATGAAAAAAATATATTGAAAGAGAGTTTGGATGATACCCGTGAATTGAAACTCTCGCACGAGGAAAACATTTTCACGATTCGTTTTGCCGCACTTGACTATACGGAACCTGCCGGAATACAGTATGCCTATATTCTGGAGGGATTTGAGAAATCTTGGAACTATGTCGGCAAGCAGCGTACCGCCACCTATACCAACCTGCCCAAAGGGCATTATGTGTTTAAGGTACGTGCCACCAATGCCGATGGAGTATGGACGGATAACATGCGCTTGCTTGATATTGAAGTGCTTCCTTCCTTTTGGGAGACTCCTTTTGCCTATTTCCTGTATGTCTTGTTTGTTTTGTTGATTATAATAACGGCTGTTTATATCTTGTTTACGATTTATCGTCTGAAGCACGAAGTTGTTGTGGAACAGCATATGACAGATATGAAATTGCGTTTCTTTACAGATATTTCCCATGAACTGCGTACTCCTTTAACCCTGATTTCAGGTCCGGTGGAATACGTGCTGGAGCATACGCAACTGCCGGCGGATGCCCGTGAACAGCTACAGGTTGTGGAGCGCAACACAAATCGTATGTTGCGTCTCATCAATCAGATACTCGACTTCCGTAAGATTCAGAACAAAAAAATGAAGATGCAGGTGCAGCGTGTCAATGTAGTGGCCTTTACCCGCAAGATAATGGAGAATTTCGATTCGGTGGCCGAGGAGCATCACATTGACTTCTTGTTCGAGACGGAAAAACCCGAACTTTATCTGTGGGTGGATGTCGATAAGTATGAAAAGATTATTTTCAACTTGCTCTCCAATGCTTTCAAGTATACTCCGAATGGAAAAATGATAAAGGTTTTTATCCATGAGGACGAGGAATCCGTTTCTATTGGCGTGCAGGACCAGGGCATCGGCATTGCCGAGAACAAGAAGAAATCTATTTTTGTCCGTTTTGAGAATCTGGTAGACCGTAATTTATTCAATCCAAGTACCGGCATCGGCTTGTCGTTGGTAAAAGAGCTGGTGGAGATGCACAAAGCTTTGATTACGGTAGATAGCAAGTTGGGAGAGGGCAGTTGCTTCAAGATAGACTTTATGAAAGGCAAGGAGCAGTATGACGAATCGGTGGAATTTATGCAGGACGATATAACAGTTGGTCTGGAGGCTTATCACCGGCAAACGGCGGATACGGAAGATGTGCAGTCTTCACAACCGGAAACGGGTTCTCAGGAAAAAGGCGGTGGAGATGCATCCAAAGATTTGATGCTGCTGGTAGAAGATAATTCCGAACTGCGTATTTTCCTGCGCAGCATCTTCGCTTCCGAGTATCGCATTGTAGAGGCTGCCAATGGTATGGAGGGGCTGAATAAGGCGTTGAAGTTTCTGCCGGATATTATTATCAGCGACGTGATGATGCCGGAAAAAGACGGTATCGCCATGACCCGTGAATTGCGTGCTGATATGACTACCAGCCATATTCCCATTGTGTTGCTTACGGCGAAGTCGTCCATCGAAAGTAAGTTGGAAGGATTGGAGTACGGTGCTGATGATTATATAACCAAACCTTTCAGCGCCACCTATTTAAAAGCACGTGTAAAGAACCTGCTTGCCCAGCGGCAGAAACTGCAAACTTTGTACCGCCAGAACTTGATGCAGGCAGGAGCGGTTGCTGCTGTTGCCGATGAACAGAGTACCGGTAATGTCCAGGATAATCCTCAAACGGATAAATCTGCGGCAATGTCTCCCAACGACCGTAAGTTTATGGATAAACTTATAGAACTGATGGAGAAGAATATGGATAACGGTGACTTGGTAGTAGATGATTTTGTGCAGGAACTTGCCGTGAGTCGTTCTGTATTCTTCAAGAAGTTGAAAACCTTGACCGGACTGGCGCCTATCGAGTTCATTAAGGAAATGCGTATCAACCGTGCAACTCAGTTGATAGCCACCGGTGAGTATTCCATGACGCAAATATCCTATATGGTGGGTATCAATGACCCTCGTTATTTCAGTAAGTGTTTCAAGCAGAAAAAGGGAATGACACCCACGGAGTATCGGGATAAAGTGCTGAAATAAACCATTATTTCGTGTTCGGAATGAACATAAACTATTGGAGTCTTGTTGTATTTGAATTATTTGAAAACTAAACAAAGTCTATGATTATATATTTGATATGCTTGCTGGTTATTGGCTTGATAATAGCCTGGAATATAAAAAAGGCTCCTTCGGATAAGGATTTGTGGGGAGAGGAAGATGAGTAAGTTGTAAAAAGAGAAAGATGAATTCCGAAATTCTGATACTTCGGAATTCATCTTTCTTTTAGTGAATATTATTCAGAAAACGGAAGCAATAATCAATATCCAGGATTTTGGTCTTCCATACTCAACTGGCCGTTGGCATCGATAGCTGCTTGTGGGATAGGCCATAATAATTTTTCTCCTATGGTAGCAGCGGCTGTACCTATCATATGCGGATTGTATTTGTCGTTGTATTCAACCAATTTACCGGTACGACGAAGGTCCATACGACGATAACCGTTTCCAAACATTTCGCAGGCCGACTCTTTCAATATGATGTCCAAATCAATATTATTTTCAGCTGTTAAACCGGCGCGTTCACGTACAACATTCAAACGCTCCAAGGCTTTGGGATCATTCAATTTGTAGTAAGCTTCGGCTGCTACGAAAAACATTTCCGGCAGTGTGATTACGTGGAGGTCGCGGAAACTCTTTCCGGCATTATAGTCAGCGGTTTGGCTGTCGTCAAATTTCCGGCAAGGCTGTACAGACCAACTGAGTTTTTGCGTGGAGGCATCGTCAAAATCATATTTGGCAATAACCCCGTCCGGATATTCTGCCAGGTCTTTTACGTAAGTGGACATTGGCTCCATTTTGGCTGTTTTATCATTTTGTGGAATGATAAATGTGTTTTTCCGGTTTTCCGGGTCTTTGGCACGCCACTCAGCAACGGAAGCAGCGTCACTTTCCCAATAAGCCGGATAATACACTCCTACCATTTTGCCGTCAGCTTTACTGCCATTTTTGTAGAAAGAGAAATAGTCGCCGATAGGCTTGCCTTTTTCATCTTTAAATCCGTTCTTGATATCCCATTCTTTCTTAACCAGTAGGGTCTTCATGAAAGTTGCATCGTAGCGTTTGTCTCCTTTTTCAAAATTTCTCAATGCATGCATGTAAGGTATGAAAGATGAACTACCATTTTTCATGCCTTCTTCACTACCTCCGTAATAGTTGGAAAAGAAACTCTGCCAACGATTACCGTCATTTTTGTCATGCTGGTTTTCTGCATCGTATTCCACATCGAAGATAAACTCTTCATTGTCATCTCCGGAACGGTCGGCAGCCCATAATTTGGCGAATTCGGTTGTCAGTTTACGTCCGGCAATAACTTCGTCGGCATAGGCTGCCGCTTTGGTAAAGTAATCATCTTTCTTTAAATCCCATGCAGCAGACAAGTAAGTTTTTGCCAGCAATGCCTTAACAGCTTCTATGCTGGCTTCCCCTCCTCCTTTTGTTGCAGAAGAAACAACCAATTTGTTATTGTCGATGATGTTGGTCAGTTCTGTGATGATATGCGTATATACTGCTTCTGCCGTAGCACGGGGCTGTTCTTTGATTTCACCGGCCTGTTTGGCATATTCGGTTACTAAAGGAACGCCACCAAAATTATTGACCAGCAAGTAATAATACAAACACTCGATGAAACGACCTTCATCAATGTTTTTTTGTTTTATATCTTCACTCACCGTTGATTGTGCAGCATAGTACTGAATGGCAAGACATGAACGTATTCCATCGTAGCAATCTGTGTAGAAGTTTTTTACAGTCCCATTTTCAGGAGTAAAATTAGACCAACGGTGAAGAGCTGCACTGATATCATTGCGTCCATCCTGATACAAGTCTGTTCCGGAGTTGAAATAAGCGGTTACATCACTGCTGTTAAAGATATTTTTCAGTTGGGCGTATGCATCGTATGTCAGAGCTTGTAAACCGGCAGAAGTGGTAAAATATTCCACATCATTTACCGCGCTTTTATTGTCAGGTGTGAGGAAATCGTCACAGCCGGTCAATGTGATAGAGCCAGCCATGCACATTGTGTATAATAGTTTTTTATATAGTTTCATATTACTTATATGTTTTACTGGTTAGAATTTGATATTTGCACCAATCTGGTAGGTTACGGAAGCCGGTCCGCCGTCAGTCAGGTTTGCGCTTGCCCATTCCGGATCGAAACCATCGTAGCCGGTGAAGCAGAACGGATTAAGTACGTTTACGTAAAGGCGTAAATGTTTAACGGCTATTTTGCTCATCCACTTCTTCGGGAAAGTATAACCTAAAGTGATGTTTTTAACCTTTACAAAAGACGTTTTTTGGTATCTTACTCCCGAGCTGCTTTTACTGAAGTAACCGCCACCGGTTTTTTCATAATTGTTAGGATAGGGGTAAGCACCCATATGCGGTGTTTCCAAGTAAGTGATGTCTCCTGTTGCCTTGTCCAAAACCGGAGTTCCTGCCGGAATATAGTAATCGAAACTCATCTTTTGACGGCCACGGTCGCTGATATCCATGTATTGTTCGTGGAAATAACTGCGTGACCATTGTCCTTGTTTGGTGTAAAGCATAAACGAGAAGTCGAAGCCTTTATAGGTCATTGTGGAGCTCAGGCTACCGGTCCATTTAGGGTCGGTGCATCCATAAATCTGCTTGTCCTCATCATTGATTTTTCCATCATCGTTCCAGTCGTTTACAGCCATCTGGCCTTCGTACCATTTCAGTTTATTGGGACTCTTGGGACCATATTTGTCGTACACTTCCTGTAATGTATAGTGTTTGTCTCCATTGATAGTGTGCATCGTGACTCCGTCCGCCGTAATTACACCTGCATAGGTGTAGTCGCGCAGTACATTCAGGCGTTCGCCTATGAACCAGTTGTTGCTGACATCGTCTCCGCTCGGCAATTCTTTGATTTTACTCCAGTTGCGTGCGAATGCTACATTGACATCCCATGTAAAGTTCTGGTTGCGTATAACTCCGAAGTTGACGCCCAACTCAATACCGGCGTTCTGAACAGAGCCAATGTTGGTTGTCAGGCTGCTTTCTCCGGTTTCCAAAGGCACTGTCGATTTCATGATTTGTCCGTCGGCAAGGCGGCGATAAGCATCTGCCGTTATATTGATCCGGTTCTGCAATACGGCAAAGTCCACACCGAAGTTGAATTCCTTGATTTTCTCCCACATCAGGGCTTGGTCAATGATTCCGTTACCGTAATAACCTTGGAATTCATTACCGCCGATTACAGCATAAGACGGTCCCGATGTGTAATAGCTTGTAGCATAATCTCCTACATTATTGTTACCGGTAATACCATAGGACAGGCGAAGTTTCAGATTATCCAACCATTCCACATCTTTCAGGAAATCTTCTTCAGACATTCTCCATGCCAGGGCGGCAGAGGGGAACCATCCCCAGCGGTTGCCTTTTGCGAAGCGTGAAGAGGCATCGGCACGTACGGTAACTGTGGCCATGTAACGTTCTTTGTAGGCGTAGTTCAGGCGGGCAGCTACGGAAACCATGGACGATTCGGTATACGAGGACTTGGTAGCCTGGTTTTTGGCACCTTTTTCCATGGCATGATAAGACAATCTGTCGTCTGATATATCGGTAACGGATTGGGTATAAGTCTCTTTGTCTGTTCTATACATGGAGAACAATCCCATAGCTCCCAAGCGGTGATTGCCCCAGGTCTTGGTGAAATCAATCTGGTTATCCCATGTCCAGTCCATCCGGTCTGTGTTGACAACCGATGCATAGTTTTGCTTTTTATTCTGGTAATATGCCGTTCCGTCAGGATATTTGTCCGAAACGCCGGTACCCATGAAGATACCTTGACGTCCATGGTAGAAGTTGGGAGAGAAAGTCGTTGTGAATTTCAGTCCTTTCATAAGATTGAAGCGGAGATAAGCATTACCGAACACATGGAATTTGCGGGTCTGGTTTTCGTAAGCATCGATATCCAAATCAACCAATGGAGACGGGGTAGATGTTAAAGACATATTGCCCACTTTTGCTGGTCTGGCCAACAGGTTTCCGTCTTCATCCCACGGAGAAATGACCGGAGCAAACCAGAAAGCATTGTTGTAAGGAGAATACGCATTGGAAGAATCGGTAATCCAGTCATCCTGCACATCGTATACCATATTGACCGACATACCTGCTTCCACTACTTTAGATAATTTGCTGTCGAAAGCAGCTTTGATGTTGAAGCGGTCATAGCTGTTTTTCTTGAAAACATTTTCTTCGCCTTGATAACCAGCGCCCAAGCGGTAGGATGTTTTCTCGCTTGCACCGCTTGCACTGATGAAGTGGTTTTGTTGTGAACCGGTCTGCAACACCTGGTCTGCCCAATCATAACTTTCATTATTCATCCACCGTGTATACAAAGGCGACTCTTTCCACTCAGTGCCATTCTGGAATACAGACTGCAAGTCTGCATCTTTGATTATATATTTGATATGTCCCGTTTCATCCGGACCGCTTGAAGTTGTATATTTGGCAAAGCGGTAGTTCATCCATTCCGTAGACTCCATGAATTTGGGCATGCGGGCTACTTTTCGGATACCGTAGTAACCATCGTATGTAATTTCTACCGGTTGGGCTTTGCTTTGTCCGGCTCCGGCTCCTTTAGTGGTAATCAAAATCACTCCTTCGGATGCACGCGAACCGTAGATGGCTGTGGAAGAAGCATCTTTCAGCACATCGATACGTTCAATATCTTCGGAGTTCAGAAAGTCGATAGAAGAGACTACCATACCATCCACTACGTAAAGAGGACCGTTTGAATTGTTAATGGAAGATTGACCGCGGATTTGCATGCTGAATTTACCATTGGCGCGACTGTTGGTTGCCGTGATGTTGACTCCCGGAACAGATCCCTGCAGAGCATCTTCTACGCGGAGCGCACCACGGGCGGCCAATTTATCGGCAGAAACCGAAGCCAAGGAACCTGTCACATCGGTTTTCTTCATTGTTCCGTAACCTACCACCACCACTTCATCCAATGCCTGCGCATCTTCTTTCAGTGTTACCTTAATGTTCTTTTGGCTGCCCACTGTAACGGTTTGCGTGATATAACCGATAAATGATACCTGGATTTTTGCATTGGGCTGTACGCTGAGTTTGAAATTACCGTCAATATCGGTAATTACACCGTTGGTCGTACCTACTTCCAATACGTTTGCACCGATAATAGGTTCACCTGTACCGTCGATTACGGTACCTGAGATTTGGTGACCTTGTGCAAAGGCGATTAAGCATAGCATACTCAACGACAGAGTAGCCAATGCTCTTTTTGCAAGTCTTTTTAGATTCATAAGTTTGTTTTTTATAGTTATTAAATGTAGTAAGGCTGATAATCGTAATGAGGTATTCTCACCCGTTATCGAACACAAAAATACATGATATATCGTAAATTTTATAGTATTTTTTGATATTCTTTGTGGAAAAATTAACTGTTATCCTCTGACTGTCCGTGTGGCATATTCTCCTTTCTCCCTTCACATCTCCCTATTCATCAGGCTTTGCGGGTGAACCCTTTGTTGGGAGGACCATAACAGATAAGCACCTCATCTTTTTATGTCAGAGACACTACCGGATAGAAATTTCCATAGCGTCCGTGCTTTCGCAGAAAACCGGCAGGCACGAGCTGCTGCGAAAAACTGTTCGGGTTGCTTCCCCTCATGGCGGCAGGGTTTTGCTTTTTCAGTTCTTTGAAGATGTCGGCAGCGGAGAGATTTCTTATTTTTTCTTTTGGGTCCTCGGATGTTGCAGGACGGAAACAACTGCGTAGTACTTCTTCTGCCGGATTGCGGTGCTGGAAGATGAGGTTGTGCTCTTGGAGCTCTTCCTCTTCTTCGGCCGAAAACCAATAGCGTGCTCCATCCGAAAGTTCCTGTTTCAGTTGTGCATAGATTTGCTTGTGCTCAATGCAGGTACAATCAATTTTATCCTTTACCTCTACACAGAGAAAACGGCGGCTACCGGTGTTGTCAGACAATAAGTCGAAACGGTTGCTCGTGCCGATGAAAGAAGCGATACGGGGCAGGTTACGGAAATTCTTTTGGTATGCCTTGCAAAGGTTTAAATCCGCCATTTGCATCAGGTTTTTGAGCAGCGGTATTTTTCCTGGAGAATATTTATCGAATTCATCGAGGTTCAGCAGTCCCATTTCCGACATTTTGCGGGTGGCATTGCTCCGTGAGGTAAGCTCCACTTCATCCGAATAGTAGCGGGACAGGCTGTCGGGCATCAGACTTTTGCAGAATGTGGATTTCAGGCAGCCCTGTCGGATGCTGACGAGTAGGGGAGCTACGCTGTTGGCATGCTTTCCGGTCTGTCCGGTCCATTGGGCAGTGAGACCGAGCATCCATGTATGGAAACCGTTTATCCAATATGATTCGGACGAGATGCGTTGGGCCAGTCGGGTTATCCGGTCGATGCCATCCCAAACGGGAAGCTGTTCAAAATAAAGCAGGAAGGGATGATATTCAGGTACATGTTTGGAGAAAAGAAAACGGCTGATATCTTTGTCCCAACATAGAATTCCCCGGGCATGGGCTTCGAGGCATAGGGTATTCAGTTCCCGTTTGCCGATGGTGACAAACGTTTTGTCTGCGGCATTGGCGGGGCGGTATTCGGTTTCGTCTGTCAGCAGGTTGTAACGGAAGAGGTAACTGTTTTGCAAAAAGCGGTTTACCTGTTCTGTCAGGTTACATTTTTGCACGCGGGCAGGTTTGTCATGCTTCCGGTTTCTTAGTAGAAAGAGGATAAATTTCATAATGCTTTTTTTCATGGTATGCATTGTTTTTATTAATGGGTTCATGCCACTAAGTTACTATCGGCAGGAAGCCTTTTGCAAGCCTTTCTTATACTATTTTTATTGGTGGTACAGTATGTGGAAAGACCTTGTGTTATTGTATTTTCAATGTGAGATAATTCTTTTTCTCTCGTTGTAAAATAGGATGTTGACTATAGTCAACCGTTCTGTTCATTGCTGTCGGCTGTTCTGTTTACAACAGTCGGCTGCTTTGTTGACTGTTGTCGGTAACCGGTTTATCTTAAAGGAAAAATAGATTATCTCGTAGGAAAACACTATATTTACACAATATAAATAAATACTGCACAATGGCAATTCATTTTGAATGGTATGAGAATCCGGTTCCACCAAACCGGCCGGATGAGAAAAAACTCCATGCACGCATTACGTACAATGGAAAGGTAGGGACAGACTACGTGAGGCGTAAAATCCAGGAGCGTTGTTCGCTGACGGAAACGGATGTAACGGCTGTGCTCGATGCACTGTCGCATGTGTTGGGGCAGGAACTGGGCGACGGACGTCAAGTGCATCTGGACGGGATAGGCTATTTTCATCCTACGCTGAAATGTATAGAAGAGGTGACGGCAGAGACGAAACGCAAAAACACCAAAGTTCGTTTAAAAGGTATCAAGTTTCGTGCCGACCAGGCATTGAAGAACGAAGTAGGAGCTGTAAAGCTTAAAAATATCAAGCATGACGGACACTCCAGTAAGTTATCGGACGTGGAAATAGACATGCGTCTCCGTGCTTATTTTGCCGACCATCAGCTGATGACCCGTGCAGACTTCCAACAGATTTGCGGATTTATGAGGTCGAAGGCTATGGAACATATCCGCAGATTGAAGTTGGAAGGAAAAATACGGAATATAGGACTGCCTACACAGCCGATATATGTACCCGTGGAGGGATATTACGGGATAAGCAGGGATAGGATTGTCAGGAAATGATTTTTTGACTTTTATTATGGATTTGCGGGTGAAGGATTGGAAAGAGGCTTCACCCGCAAATGCTGATGGATAGGGAGATGTGAAGGGTAAAGAAATAAATGACAGATGGATATAAGCATATATCCTTATGATGTTTTTTAGCAGGTAAAACAATTTTTAGCAGTTTTATGTCAAAATCTACACAAGAGATGTGACTTAAAAAATGAATTTTGCCCCGTGAACAAATATCGTGGAGAACATTATTTTTTTAACACATCTTTTTATGTATAATCAACAAAGACTAAAGAAAGTTGCTTTGATGCTCATGATGAGCATGCTTTGCCTGATTTCCTTTGCACAGGAAAGACAGGTGCAGGGCATCGTGAAAGACAAGAGCGGTGAACCGATGATTGGTGTCAACGTTTTGGTAAAAGGTACCACCAACGGTACCATAACTGGAGTGGACGGAGATTTTACGCTTTCGGGCGTGAAAAAGTCCGATATCCTCTCTTTTACCTATATCGGCTTTAAGAATAAAGAGCTGAAGTATGAAGGAGAAAAACTGCTGAATGTGGTTTTGGAAGAGGATTCCGAGTTATTGGATGAAGTTGTTGTCATTGGTTACGGTACGGTGAATAAGCGAGACCTGACCGGTTCCGTAGCTTCCGTCAGTTCGCAGGATATTGCATCTATTCCGGTATCTAGCGCTTCCGAAGCATTGACCGGTAAAATGGCGGGGGTGAATATCACTACTACGGAGGGTTCTCCCGATGCGGATATTAAGATACGTATACGTGGTGGTGGTTCTTTGTCGCAAGACAATTCACCTCTTTATATAGTAGACGGTTTTCCTGTATCCAGTATCAGTGACATTGCTCCGTCTGAAATTCAGAGTATTGATGTCTTGAAAGATGCTTCTTCTACAGCTATTTACGGTGCACGTGGTGCTAATGGTGTAATTATCGTTACTACCAAGAGTGGTAAAGAAGGAAAGGTTCAAGTGGATTTTGGCGCTTCGTTCGGTTTTAAGAAAGTGACTAAAATGACCGAAGTGATGAGTCCTTATGATTTTGTGGCTTATCAACGTGAAATCGGTTCGTTGGATTACGGAAATTATAATGATATGGATATCTGGAAATCAATCGATGGTATTGACTATCAGGATGAGATATTCGGACGAACAGGTAATCAGCAGCAATATAATGTGAATGTGGCTGGGGGTAGCAAACAATTGACCTACAGTGTAAGTTATGCTCATAATGAAGAAAAAAGCATTATGCTTGGCTCAGGCTTTAAGAAAGATAATATCAATGCAAAGCTTAAGTCGGAACTGAACAAATGGCTGACTTTAGACTTCAATGCGCGTTTGAGTTATTCTACTATCGAGGGTTTGAGTGGTGGTGCTGATACGAATGAGTCCAATGCTGCTAATTCTACTGTAGCCAATGCGGTGGTTTTCCGTCCGGTCAATGCTTTGTCTCATAGTTCGGATGATGATGAGGAGAGCAATGCTGCTTTACAGAAAACGCCTTTGGAACGTTTGCTGGCAACGAATAAAGGACGCAATTCTTTCCGTCAGAATTATAATTTCGGTTTGAATTGGAAGCCGTTTAAGAACTGGACTTTCCGCTCGGAATTTGGTTATGGTTGGAGATATGAAGATACAGAACAATATTGGGGTACTGACGCTGTAAGTAACTCTAAATATGGTTATAACGGACGTCCTCAGGCATATTTGCTGCGTGAGACGACAAAGAACTGGCGCAATGCCAATACTCTTACTTACGAAAATAAGAAAATGTTTGATGGTCGTGACCGTTTGAATGTGCTCGTGGGACATGAAGTGAGCAGCAGCATGGAGGAATCCATAGAGAATGTATCTGTAAATTTCCCTACAACAATGGGATTTGAGGATATGAAAGCCAATATGGGGGCCGGCACGGCATTGCCGAACCAGTCTACTATCTCTGCCGAAGAGAACATGCTTTCATTCTTCGGGCGTGTCAATTACACGATGATGGACAAGTATTTGCTTACGGTAACGGTACGTGCCGATGGTTCCAGTAAGTTTGGAGATGGAAACCGTTGGGGCGTTTTCCCCTCTGCTGCATTGGCATGGCGTATTTCCGATGAGGCGTTTATGGCTAATACAAAGGATTGGTTGTCTGCATTGAAATTGCGTTTGAGTTTTGGTACGGCTGGTAACAACCGGATTAATTCAGGGCTTCTTTATACTACTTACTCGTTGAGTGGCAATGATTCCCGTAATCCTTTCTTCAATGGAACCAGTACACCTATGTTGGAACATGGGACCTATCTTTATAATCCAAAGTTGAAATGGGAGACTACCGTTACCCGTAACTTGGGTATTGACTATGGTTTTTGGAACAATCGTATTTCGGGTTCGGTAGATGTATATTGGAATACGACCAGAGATTTGCTGATGAAGGCGGAGATACCCGGTAACTCCGGTTATTCTTATCAGTATCAGAATTTTGGACAGACTTCGAATAAAGGTATTGAAATGTCGATGGATGCAGTATTGGTAGATACGAAAAACTTCAGCTTGAACTTTACTGCCAATGTTGCCTACAACCGAAACCGAATTGACAAATTGACCACCGACAGCCCTTGGCAGAGTAGCAATTGGGCAGGAAGCACTATTTCCAAATATGAAGATTTCCGTGTGGAAGAGGGTGGACGTCTGGGTGAAGTATGGGGATTCCGTACCAATGGATATTATACAGTATATGATCCTGTTACCAATCCGACCGGAGAATTGGTATGGGGCGATAAACAATGGGTGCTGAAAGATGGCATGAAAGATAACAGCCCTACGATAACAGGAGGTTCTTACTATCCTGGCGGATTGAAAATACAAACCGATGAGAATGGAAATCCTTTGAAACAGCGTCTTGGAAACACTGTAGCTCCTTGGGTAGGCGGTTTTGGGCTGAATGGGCGTTTCGGCAATAGCCGCACCGGTGAGTTGGATGTGAATATCTTCTTTAACTATTCTACCGGCAATGTGATTATCAACGGTACAAAATTGGCATCGTCTTTCCGTTCCGGCTCTAGGACCGGTTATAACTTGAATAATGATTTCCGTCTTGGTAACCGATATACATGGATCGATCCGGAAACAGGCTTGAATCTTGCCAGCTCTTCAACCGCAGTCTTGAATCATTATGGTGACATGCAAGCTGCCGGATTGCGCCTGAATGAAATCAATTCCAGTGCCAATATGTATAATCCGGCTGCTGCTTCTACGATGCAGTTAATAGATTATGCGGTGGAGGATGCTTCTTTCTTGCGCCTGAACAATCTTACTATCGGTTATTCGCTGCCTAAGCACCTTGTTAAGAAAGCATTCTTGCAGAATGTAAGGGTTTATCTGACCGGATATAACTTGTTCTGTTGGACCAGCTATAGCGGAGCCGATCCTGAAGTGGATGTGAGCAGCAAGCGCAACGCCATGACACCGGGTGTGGACTATGCCGCTTATCCCAAGAGCCGTACGTTTGTAGGCGGCATTAACATTACATTCTAAAACCTAACAGATATTGACTGATATGAGAAATATATATAAAACTTTATGTTTAGCGGCAGGGTTGGTTGCCATGACTTCCTGTTCTGATTTTCTGGATCAGACTTCTCCTTCCGAACTGGATAATAAAACTACTTTTAATAACACATACTATACGGAACTGACCGTGAATAAGATTTACGGAAGTCTGACTCAGGACCAAGCCTACTCCAACTTTATGCCTATTATAGCAGGTCTGAATACGGATTGTGAATTGGTGGACGGACTTGGTACCGATGCCAGCAATACCTCCAGCGAACGCGGTAATATGAATTACAATGCTAATCCGGGTTGGACGCAACTTTCGCGTGTATGGGATGTGATGTATGGCATTATTGAGAACGCCAATCTGGTAATAGATGGCATAAACAACAGCGAGCTGATTAAGACGAAAGGCGATGATTGCGATATGATGCTACGCTTCCGTGCCGAAGCTAAAGTGTTGCGTGCAATGATTTATTTCGACTTGATTCGCCTTTTCGGAGATATTCCGTTTGCTACCGGTGCTTCGGATAGCAATCTGGAAAATGTGTATGTAGGGAAGACTGACCGTGATGTTATTATGGAGGCTTTGATTGGCGATTTGGAAGAATCCATTCCTTATCTGCCTTGGGCAGGTGGTACAACTTACACCACAGAGCGTGTCACCAAAGGATATGCACATGGTTTGCTGGCAAACATAGCATTGACCCGTGCCGGATGGTTTATTCGTGAAGCTGCGAAGGAAGGATATGTGACAGCTACGGAAAACTCAGATCCGGCTTATCCTACTCAGCGTTGCGATGATGAAAAACGTCATGAGATGTATAAATTGGCAGAGGAACATCTTGCCGCTATCATCAATGATAATACACACTCGATGACTCCCACTCTTGCAGGTTATTGGAATGGGGTGAACTTGTGTGAACTGGATAATACCTATCGTGAAAATTTGTTTGAAATCCCGATGGGGCTGAATAATAGCAGTGAATTGGGGTATACTGTAGGATTTCGTGTAAACGGTGCTTTTCCCGGTGGTGTGTCTGAGGAACATAACTATGGTCCGAAAGGTAATTCCAGTGGTAAGCTCAAACTGACAGCTCCTTATTATATGTCTTTTGATGCTGCAGACCAGCGTCGTGACCTGACTTGTGCCCTGATGCAGATTCGTACGAAGAGTGGCGTTTATAAAGAAGATATGCTTGGCAATGCTCCTTTTGCCATTTATTGCGGCAAGTGGGACTATCGTAAGATGAAAAATCGGAAAGACGGTTGGTGGGATGCTGTGAAAGCAAGCGACCAGAAAGTGTGCAGTGGCATCAATGTTGTAAAGATGCGCTATCCTCATGTTTTACTTATGTATGCGGAGGTTATGAATGAACTTTACGGCAGCTATAATACAGGTGGCGAGTATTGTTCAAAAACAGCTTTCGAAGCTCTTTCCGAGATACATACACGTGCCTTCAACGGTGACAAGGCTGCTGCAGAGGCTCATTTGACGAAACTCATTAATGAACAGGGCTTCTTTGAAACGATTGTTGATGAAAATGCCTGGGAATTGGCAGGTGAGGGTGTACGTAAATTCGACCTTATCCGTTGGAATCTGCTCAGTGCCAAGATTGACGAGTTCAAGGAGAGCTATCGTAATGCAGTGAATAATGGTTCATATCCGGCTAAAATTTATTATAAGTTCAAGGAGGATAATTTCACGATTGATGTAACCACATTCAATTACAACGAACCTGTGGAAGCCGGTTACTTTAGCGCCAATTTCTTCGGCAGAGAGACTACAGATGCCAAGCAGGAGCAACTGCTTGTTAATCTGCCCAGTATTTCGGCAGGATTGAACCGTGTAGTGAAAAACCGTTATTTGCTTCCTATCGCTTCTACCACGATTTCTACATCGAATGGCAAGTTGCATAATTCTTATGGATATAGTGATTAATCTTAAACACTCAAGGAAATGAAAAATATCAGAAATATATTGGCTAAAGGAGTATTTATGCTCCTTGTCTCTTTACTTGCAATGGCATGTACAGAGAAAAGCGATTGGGGTATTGATGCCTCGTACAGCCGTCCGTTTGGAACCAATGAGGATGGTATAAATGTGACAAAAGATGAAAAAGTAGCTCGGGTTACGGTAACTTGGGATGCCATGCCCGGCGTAGAATATTATATTCTTGAAATAAGCAAGAATGAGCTGACTGATGAAATTCCTATGGGATCGGAAGAAAACGGTAATCTTGTTTATGGGAATACGGTAGAAAACCGCATATTGAAAGCTCCTTTTTTAATTGACAATCTGGAAGCAGGTGCGGAATATTATCTGCGTATTAAGTCTGTGGCAAATGGCAAGGAATCCTATTGGGCTTATTTAGACGAACCGTTCAAAACAGTAACGGAAGAGGATGTATTGAATGTGCCTGCCGAAGAGGATCTTCCGGTTGCATCAGGTAAGGTACGTATGTCATGGGAAGCTGGTCTGACAGTAACGCATTTCGAGATTGTGGGCGGTGCTGCTCCTATAGAGCGGGCAATTACGGCTGAGGAAGCTGCTGCAGGAGAGGCATGGATTGAAGGACTGAAAATATTCACAGCTTATACTATCAGCATTTATAATAATGAAACGTTACGCGGTTCACAGGAAGTGGTAGTGCCGGGATTGGAAATAGAGTCTACCGTAGATGAGATTACAGCCAATACGGCAAGATTCTCTTGGGATAATACAGTGGATGTGGACCAATATATCTGTCAGCCCTCTTCAGCGCCTACTCCGGATGATGCCACCGGAGCTGTTTCGCTAAGTGCTTCCGAGGTAAATGAACATGCCGTTATTATACCGAATCTGGAACCAAGTACAGAATACACAGTTTATGCTTTCTATAATGGGGCTATATGTGCACGTGCTACATTTACAACAAAGAAGGGAAAACCTGTTGGGTATACGGAATATAATGGTGTTGAGGCTTTAATAGCCGATTGGGATAACTTGTCCGGTAATATTTTAGTGACAATCAGTGCAGATGCGGATTTGAGTAACAAATCTGAGATACCTGCTGCGGTTACTAATATTGTCTTTTGGGGTGAGGGAGCTACACAACCGAAATTAGCTGTTAAGAATATGCAAACTTTAGGGGCTATTGATAAAATAGAGTTTTATAATCTGAATATCAGTGCACTTAGTAACGATTGTGTTATTGCTCCGAATACAGAAGGTTCTTCTATAGCAAATATTGAAATAACTTCATGTACTATAGAAAATTATCGGGGTATTGTTCGTATGCGTAAGGTAAATGGGGAAAGTAGTCTGAAATTGAATATTGATGACTGTATTATTAGAAACTTGGGTACTAAAGGCACAAGTAACTACTATGGTATTGTTCAAACGGATGGGGCTGTGAAATCTGTAATTATTAATATGATGAACTCTACTTTTGCTAATCCGGGTGGAACCAGTGCATCGCTCCTAAGAGTTGATAAGGCTGATAATTCTATTTCTGTAATTAAAAACTGTACTTTCTATAATTTAGTTGATAGAGATGCTCTTGTGAGAGGAGCGAAAGGTAGTCTTACTGTAGAAAATGTTTTATTTGCAGGTAGTAATACTTTCCAGATATTCTATGATGATAAAACTCTTCCGGCTTCTTTAAATTGGTCGAAAGTTTATAGAACATCAGACCTTACTGTTTCAAAACCAGGTTCTACATCTACTACAGCTTTGTCCTATTCTTCATCCCAACTGTTCCCGAATGCATCTTCAAGTACCGATGTGCTTGATTTGACTTTCGGTGCAGATATTCCGAATGAAGTTAAGATAATCGGTGATCCGCGTTGGAATAAATAATAAATTTAATAACATGAACTAATATGAATACAAAATCTATTTATACAGTAGGCAAATGCTTGCTCCTCTTGTTACTTATCTTCACAGGTTATGCCTGTGAAGATAACGATGAAGGCAAGGAAAATACAAGTGCTCCTGTTCTTATTTCATGCAATATCAATGGTACGGAGGTTGATCTTGCCAATATTGATTCGGAAACGGAGAACAATTTGACGGCGGGTACTGATGGTTATGTGGAGTTTGTCTTTAGCAAAGCCATGCGCCAGACTCCGCCGACTAAGGATGAAGAAACCGGTGAAGTGCTGACAACCGGAATTTATTTCAATGATAAGGTTGCTTCCAATCAGATTGTCATCAATTATGAGAAAGTCCGCTATCCTTATTCTGTCAGTGAAGGTTCCGAATGTTCCTTGTTTATCGAGGCGGGTACATTGACGGATATGCAGCATCGTCCTTACAGTAAAGATATTACTTTGAAGTTTACAGCCACTTCCGGTATTTCCGGTGGAGATAGCGAAACGGTGTTTGATGCTGTTGTTGATGCAAACGGAAGAGGTGATTATACCACTGTACAAGCTGCTATTAATGCCGCTCCTGCCAATTTGACATCGCCTTACCTGATTTTTATTGCAGCAGGAACCTATAATGAATGTGTATATATACCTAAAACAAAACCGTTTATTCATTTGATTGGAGAAAATCCTGACAGAGTGAAAATTCAATTTGCGTTGAATCGTGTGGAGGAGCAAACTAATTCGGATACATGGCCTTATTCTATTCACAATCCTAATTCACCTGCGCGCCTTGCAGGATATACCACAGATCAGAATTGTGTAGTATTGATTAAAGCCACTGATGTTTATCTGGAGAACATTTCCATTATTAACTTGTACGGTGCATTGAAAAGCCGCTATGACGGTGGTCTTGGAAAAGGTGGACAAGCTGAAGCTCTGTGTAGCCATTATGATAGATTGGCTATGAATAATTGTAAATTGGTTTCATTCCAGGATACATGGTGGACGCGTTTCCAGAAAGTGAACGGAACGTATGGCATTTGCCGGGCTTATGTACAAAATTCATGGATTGAAGGTAGTACGGACTATATCTGGGGAAGTGGTGATGTGCTGATAGAAAACAGTACTTTTTATAACACGGGCAATGGTAGTTTTATTACGGCTTCACGTAGTAACGAAACCGATGCCTATGGGTATGTGATGAAAGACTGTACGATAGATGGTGAGGCAGGTATAACCGCTTTTTCTTTCGGACGTCAGCAATCAACTTCTGCGAAGGCGGTTTTCATTAACACTGCTTTGAAGATGGATATTATAGACGGTCATTGGACTGCGGGTAGCGCAGCGCCTGCTCTTTTTGGCGAATATAATACGGTTGATAAAAATAATCAGGTAATTTCAACAGGAGATATGACAGTTGGTAGCGGCAGCAGTCAGTTTACTGCAAAAGTTCTTTCTGCAGATGAAGCTGCCGGATATACTTATGAGAACATCATTGCCAGAGAGGGATGGAATCCGAAACAATATATGCAGACTCCAGGCACTACTATGGCTACCTTGGAGGGTACTACTTTAAGTTGGAATGCAATAGACGGAGCTGCAGGTTATCTTATTTTTGTGAATGGCGTCTATTTGGCGCAGACTACCGAAACTTCGGTATCTGTTACGACTGCTGCTGACGGGGTATACACAGTCAGGGGAGTAGGACACTACGGAAGCATCAGTGCTGAATAATTGTTTTATAAAAGCCGGTAAATCTGCTGCCGGCTTTTATGTATTAAAAAACTTACTTATGAGAATATTGAAACTCGTTTATTTTGGTTTGCTGTGTTTCATCCTTTCTGCTTCAGTAGTGGCATGTTCGGATGATAATCCGGTTTCTGGCGGAACGGAAGTTCCGCCAGAAACTGATAATAATGGGGATGGAGATAATAATCCGGATACGGATAATACATTGGAAGAGTATCCTGCTCCGGACCGTTCTTCGATTGCTGCATTTCCGGGTGCATATGGCGCCGGTCGGTTTACTACAGGCGGAGCAGGTGGAAAGGTGTATGTGGTGACTTCATTGGCAGACACCAACGAAAAAGGGACTTTGCGTTACGGTATCAGCCAAAGCGGAGCGCGTACGATTGTGTTTGCAGTGAGTGGACTGATAGATTTGAACAGCCCGCTGAAAATAGTAAATGGTGACCTGACAATTGCCGGTCAGACAGCCCCCGGAGACGGTATTTGTTTGAAAGGTTATCCGGTTTCTGTACAGGCTGATAATGTCATTATTCGTTTTATGCGTTTTCGAATGGGATCTGATAATTTCACAACTGAAGGTGAGGCGGATAGTGGCGATGCACTTTGGGGAAAACAACATAAGAACATCATCATAGATCATTGTTCCATGAGCTGGTGTACGGATGAGTGTGCTTCCTTTTATGATAATAGCAATTTTACTATGCAGTGGTGTATTATCAGCGAGAGTTTGAACCGTTCTGTACATACCAAAGGTAATCATGGGTATGGAGGTATTTGGGGTGGTTCACCTGCTACGTTCCACCATAATCTTCTGGCACATCATAGTAGTCGTACTCCTCGTCTATGTGGCAGTAGGTATACCGGTAAACCCGGCAATGAAAAAGTAGATTTACGCAACAATGTCTTTTATAATTGGGGACCTACCAATGGCGGCTATGCCGGTGAAGGAGGAAGTTATAATTTTGTGAATAATTATTATAAACCGGGGCCTTCTACCAATGAAAAACCAAATATTGTCAATCGCATTTTTCAGCCAAATGGAGATGATGGAAAAAATAAAAATGCAAAAGGAACATGGGGAATGTTTTATCTGAATGGTAACTATTTTGATGGTACATGCCCTCAATTAAATCCTGCTTATCAGTCTTTGCTGGAGGAGGTGAACAATGATAATTGGGTCGGTTTGCAGCCGAATGAGACATCCGGTGTACTCTTACCTTCCGGTGGAAAGTCTGCTATTCAGGCTAACTCGGAATTTACAATAACCGATGATGCGGCATTATTTACGCAGTCTGCTTCAGAAGCTTATAAAGCCGTACTGCTGTATGCCGGTGCTTCGTTGAAGTCTGATGCGGTGGACAGGCGTATAGTAGACAATGTACGTAATGGAGATTATACGGCCTCAGGAAGTAACGGCAGTGTGCTGGGACTTATTGATAAGGCAACGGATGTGGGAGGATGGCCTGTATATGTGAAAGAGAATGCCCCTGTGGATACAGACGGCGACGGAATGCCGGATGCTTGGGAGGCAGCCAATGGGCTGAATCCGAAAAGTTCTGCAGATGGAGTCAAATATAATCTGAGTAAGGAATATACAAATTTGGAAGTATATATCAATAGCTTGGTAGAGAAACTTTATCCGGCTAAATGATATTTGTGTAATTACATATTTGGATTAAAAAACGGATAAGATATGAAAGGTATATATTGGTTGTTCTATTTGCTATTTGTTTTGGGATTCGGGGTTATTTCCTGTTCCGGAGATAATCCGATTGTAGATTCGGAAGGAAATATAGGTAGCAACGGCGACGATGAAAGCAATGGTGAGGAAAACGGCTCTCCTGATACCGGAGTGAAAACATTGGACTATGGCGAGTTATTTGCTTTTCCTTATGCTGAAGGTCATGGTCGCAATGCGACCGGTGGCCGCGGAGGTGCTGTATATGTTGTGACACGTTTGGATGACCCTGCCAGCAAGCCGGAAGGAACCTTACGATATGCAGTAGAGAAAAGCGGTGCAAGAACTGTTGTTTTTGCAATTTCCGGTACTATCATGCTGGAACGTGAACTTAAAACAAAAAATGACAATCTTACGATTGCAGGGCAGACCTCGCCGGGAGGAATCTGTATAGCAAATTATCCTTTTACCATAAACTCTGATAATGTGATAATCAGATTTATTCGCTTCCGTCCGGGTAATATCAATACGGATAATGATGGTCTGGGAGGTTCGGATAATAAGAATATTATTATCGATCATTGTTCTGTAAGTTGGGGAACGGATGAAGGATTGTCTGTATATGGTTCGGAATATACTACGGTACAGTGGTGCTTGGTTGCGCAGTCATTGCGAGCAACTCCTGCCAAAATAACAGGAGAGAAATTTAATACTCATGGATACGGAGGCAATTGGGGAGGACACTATGCTTCTTATCACCATAATATAATTGCTCATTGCGAAAGCCGGGTACCACGTCTTGGACCTCGCTACACGACATTGGCTCTTGATAAGGGTGAACTTGTTGATATACGCAATAATGTGTACTATAATTATGCGGGAGAAGGCTGTTATGGCGGTGAAGCTCAAAAGGTGAATCTTGTAAACAATTATTATAAACCCGGACCTGCAACTAAACTTTTTACCGGCAGTAAGGAAAAACGTCAGTATCGCATTGCCAAACCCGATGTGTATTCGAAAGATTATTCGGGAGCAGATTATAAAAAATGGCTTCAGACCTGGGGCAGGTTTTATGTTAGTGGAAACTGTGTGGAAGGATATAGTGACGTGACTGCCGATAACTGGCAAGATGGTGTATTCGGACAAATGGATGCTAAAAATTGCGAAGGCGGGGAGAGTTCAGCCCTTTGGAAAGAACGTACAAGCATAAAGGTAAATTCTCCTGTTTCCGGAGCCGGACATGTGACGACCCATTCTGCCATTGATGCTTATGATATGGTTTTACAATATGCCGGTGCTTGCAATTATAGGGATAAGCTTGATGAACTTATTATAAGTGATGTCAGAAAAGGTGTGGCAACTTGTACAGGCAGTGCCAAAGAATGGGAATCATTGAAGGGATGGTCGGATAATAAACCGGGATATATCAATAAGCCGTCTGACATTGGTACTAATGCCGGACAGTTGGATGAAAAGGGATTCCCGGTTCTGGCAACAGATACTGAAATATGCACTGAAGATACTGACAGTGACGGAATTCCGGATTATTGGGAAAAGGAATATGGGCTTGATTTTAAGAAAAATGATGCGAATGAACGGACTGTTGATGTTAATGGTAAATATACTAATATCGAGATGTATATGAACAGTCTTGTACACGGTATTATGGAGGCTGGCAGTAAAGGCGGTGCTGTGGCTGATTGAGATGTGTTTTGTTTAAAAAGAATTTGTTATGAAAAAGAACTTGTTATTGGCTGTCTGCATGGCAGGGGTTATGGTATCTTTTGTTTCTGAGGCATTTGGACAGAGTTTGCCGGTATATGATACTCCCGACCGTTCTAAGATTCCGGCTTTTCCGGGTGCAGACGGAGCAGGAAAATACACAACCGGAGGAGCCGGTGGTGAGGTATTGGTCGTAAACTCTTTGAAAGATGACGGAACAGAGGGTACTTTACGTTGGGCCTTGAGAAAGAAGGGACCTCGTACTATAGTTTTTGCTGTTAGTGGCTTGATTGAATTGCAGTCACCTCTGAAAATTAATAACGGTGATGTTACCATTGCTGGACAAACAGCGCCGGGAGATGGTATCTGTTTGAAAAATTATACGTTGAGCGTACAGGCAGATAATGTAATAATCCGTTTTATCCGTTCGCGTATGGGGGCAGAGATAAAACAAAAAGGCGATGATGCGATGAATGGTTTTAAACATCATCGTAATATCATTATTGACCATTGCTCCATGAGTTGGAGTACCGATGAATGTGCTACTTTTTATGATAACAGTAATTTTACGTTGCAATGGTGTATTATCAGCGAAAGCCTTGCAAATTCCATTCACGAAAAAGGTGCTCATGGGTATGGTGGTATATGGGGCGGTCAAACGGCGTCTTTTCATCATAATCTGCTGGCGCATCATATGAACCGTACTCCGCGTTTATGCGGAAGTCGTTATACTGGCAAGCCTGAAGATGAAAAAGTGGATTTGTTCAATAATGTAATCTATAATTTTGGTAGTGATGGAGCGTATGCCGGTGAAGGAGGAAGCTATAACTTTATAAATAATTATTATAAACCGGGACCTCATACGGCTACTAAATCATCTTACAAACGTTTGTTTACTGCTTATTCCGATGATGGGAAACATCAAAATGTAAAAGGAACGCATGGTGTATTCTTCTTTTCCGAAAATTATATGGATCCCACTTGTGAAAAACTGAACGAGAAACAACGTCAGGAGATGATGTTGGTTAATAAGGATAATACAGTTGGATTGATAGTGAAGAATAATTTTGCTCCGAAAAGCGATTTGCTGGCAAAGCAGCCGTTCGATTTTGCAGAACGTACTTCTTTGCAGTCTACATGGGATGCTTTTGAAGCAGTCCTTCAATTTGCCGGCGCATCATACAGCCGTGACATAAATGATAAGCGTATTGTAGAGGAAACCCGTAAAGGGATATATACCAATGAGGGTAGTCATGGGAGTACAAATGGCATGATAGACAGACCGGAGGATGTTGGTGGGTGGCCTGAATATAATTCTAAAACAGCTTTGGCTGATGCCGATTTGGATGGTATGCCCGATGAATGGGAAATAGCTAACGGGTTGAATCCGAATGATGCCTCGGATAGTAAAAATTATAACTTAAATGCAAATTATACGAATTTGGAGATTTATCTGAATAGTTTAGTGGAACATCTCTTTCCCTAATGAATCTCTTCTTTCTTAAATAGGAGCATTTGGTAACTATCCTAAAGAATAAGATGGTATATGGAAATGATTGATTATAATTACTCCATATACCATCTTTATATTTAATATTCTGTATTGTCTACTAATTCTTATCTATTCAGACATACTCTTTTGAAAAGAATCTGAGCCTATTTATGAGATAGCATCAATAAAGACTTGGAATTTTAAATGTATATGTAACCTTACATTATGGTAAACTAATCGGTAGGGAGAAACGTATACCTTTCTCCGGCTTTGGTCTTGATGTCATAAATATACGATTGCTGCTTTTGAGGTACTGATAGCGGTGCATTGGCTGCAACCAACGGCTTCCGTATCGGTTGGGATAGCAGCAGCGGATTATTGCATGACTCTTCTGCCGCCGGTGTCAGCTTTTCTCCATTCAGATATAAAGGGGAGGTGGTACGTATGCGTAAGGTTCCGCCGATGGTGGAAGTTATGGTAACCGTTTGCACTTTCCCTTTTTCCCATTTCATCTCTTCCAGCAGAAAACCGCCGCGACAGCGAATTCCTTTTATAGTGCCATGTTCCCACACATCGGGCAATGCAGGCAGGAGATGAATGGCACCGTCATGGCTTTGTACAAGCATTTCGGCTATGCCGGCCGTGCAGCCGAAATTGCCGTCTATCTGGAAAGGCGGATGGGCATCGAACAGATTAGGATAGGTTCCCCCGTTTTGTCCGCGTTCATCGGTGGTGGGGTGGAGTTGTTCGGTAATCAGTTTATAGGCGTGATTACCGTCGAGCAGCCGTGCCCATAGGCAGACTTTCCATCCCATAGACCAACCGGTGGAGTGGTCTCCACGGGCAATCAGCGATTTCTTGGCCGCTTCAAAAAGAACAGGAGAATTATAGGCGCTGATTTGACGGCCGGGATATAGTCCCCATAGGTGGGAAACATGACGGTGGTGATCCTGAGGATTGTCCCAGTCTTCCATCCATTCTTGCAACTGTCCCCAGCGTCCTACCTGCATGGGTGCCAAATGCTTGGCCACGGTTTGCAAGCTGTCTGTGAAGGATTTATGCTCATTCATTAAGGTGGCGGCTTGAATGGTATTGTGGAAGAGGTCGTAAACCATTTGATTATCCATCGTAGCACCGGCAACAATTACAAAATCGCGTTTACCGTTAACAGACGGACTGTTTTCCGGTGAATAGGAGGGAGCTACTACCAGCCAGTTGTTTTGGGGTTCGCGTACTAAGAAGTCCAGATAAAATTCGCAGGCGCCGCGCATAATCGGATAAACCTCTGCCAAATAGTTCTTATCGCCGGAGAACAGATACCGATCCCATAAGTGCTGGCAGAACCAGGCGTTACAAGTGGGCCAAACACCATATTTAGGACCGTCTACGGCGCCTGTACTGCGCCATATATCGGTGTTGTGATGCAACGTCCAGCCACGGCAGCCGTACATGGCGGCACTCTCGCGACCTTGTATGGCTACTTCTTTTACCAATTGCAGAAACGGCTCGTGCATTTCGGGCAAGGCAGTGGTTTCTGCCGGCCAATAATTCATTTCTACGTTAATGTCGGTGGTGTACTTCCCGTCCCAGGGAGCGCGCAACTGATAGTTCCAGATGCCTTGCAGGTTGGCGGCTTGTCCACCCGGCTGTGAAGAACATATTAAGAGATAACGTCCGAATTGGAAGTATAGGGCAGCCATTTGCGGATCGGCAGTAGAACTGAATTCTTTTACACGCCGGTCTGTCGGTTTCTTGATTTGGGAATTGCTGCCCAAGTCGAGGGAAACGCGGTTAAAGTATTTTTGATAGGCGGCAATGTGGGCTTCTTTTCTTTTTGCGTAGTTCTTGCCGGCCTGCTTCATGTATTGCCGTGCGGTTTTAAGTGCATCTCCCGATACGTCTTTGTAGTTTATGAAGTTTGTACCGATGGATACGTACAGAACAACGCTATTGGCATTCTTGACTTGCAAAGTACTGTCGGAGGTTGCTTTTAGCGTACCGCCGTTATTCTCAATCCGGGTAAGTGCGGTGAATCGAACCTTTCCTTCAATGCCTTCGTGGTCGTTGGCCTTTCCGTTGAGTTGCAATTCGTTGAGGGAAGAGATGCGGCGCTCTGTGTTTTCGGTATAAGGAGTGGTGTAATGCGCAGTGAAAGAAATGCTTCTTTTTTTCGAGGCTGTTAGTCTGATAACTAATAACCGGTCGGGAAATGAGGTGAATGTTTCCCGTACGTAAGTAATGCCATTGGCTGTGAAACGGGTGGTGGCTATTGCCTTTTCAATATCCAGATCCCGGTAATAGTCATCGTATTTACTGATTCCTTCAAAATCGAGATGCAGTGTGCCGACCGTTTGATACGGCATTCCATTGGCAGATTGTGAGCAGATGGCAGGGCCGCATAACTCTTGCGCTTCTTTATTTTTCCCTTCGAATATCAGTTGGCGTATGCGGGGCAACGCTTCTTTTGCCTTGGGATTGGTGTTGTTGTGAGGTGAACCGCCCCAAACAGTCTCTTCATTGAGCTGGAACCGTTCGTGTATGGGGTCGCCGAAGACCATTGCTCCCAAGCTTCCGTTGCCCAATGGCAGAGCTTCTACCCATTGTCTGGCAGGGCTGTCGTACCATAGTTTCAGGACGGTATCATTTTGTGCCGTGACCTTACCGCCGATACAGCAAAAGGTAAGGATTAGCATGAACCATTTTTTGATCATAGCTTGTCAGTTTATCCGTTTTAAGATTTCTTCCGCTTTGTCTGCGATATAATCGGGGTGAAACTCCTCTAACTCTGTTCGTGGGCGGAAACCCCAGGTTACTCCGCAAGACGTTACCCCGGCATTGATTGCCGTCTGCATATCCACGCCGGAATCTCCTACATAAAGCACATCTTTTCTATCTGTTTTGGCAATGGATAGAATATCGTCTACAATGGTCGGGTCGGGTTTCACGTTTACTCCTTCCCGTTGGCCGAATACGGCAACAAAGTTTATTTTCGGGAAATAGTGAGCTATCAGTTTTTGAGTTGCTGCTTGGTATTTATTGGATGCAACCGCTATTTGCAGTCCCAGCGACTGTAATTGTTCCAGCAGTTCGGGTATGCCGGGATAGGGACGGCTCTTGTCGGCATTGTGTGCATCGTAGTAAGGAATGAATTCCTTACGGACACGGAGCACATTTTCCTCGCTCTTCTCTCCTTCGGGAAGGGCCCGCTCGAATAGTTTGTTGATTCCGTTGCCCACCATGAAGTTATAGGCTGATTCCTCGTGGGTGGGGTAACCAAGTACTCTCAATGCATGGTTGGTGCTTTGCGCCAAATCGGCAATGGTATTTAATAATGTACCGTCTAAGTCGAATATAACAAGTTTCTTCATTGTTTTCTCTTTTTTATTTTGGGAACAAAGATATAACAATTTGCAGGGGTTATATAAAAACTCACCATAGATAACGCGGATTAATACCGATTTTAAGATAGATACCTGATAAACCGGAAATCAATGTTATCTATGGTGAGGCAGTATTTCCATGAAGCCTGTTATCTGGTAATTCTGAACCAGTCTACATCTGTCCAGCCGCCGTCGTTGGTAACGATAGCCGGGCGGGTACAGAACATGCCAACTTTGGCACCGATCCACTTGCCTTCTTTTACTTGGAACGGTTTGCCCAATGGCTGGAATTTCTTTCCGTTGAGGCTGTAACTGAAGTGGCACATTACCAACAGGTCGTGTCCGCCTTCGCTCTTGGAAATCTTTTTCCCGTCAGAGGTGAACTTGGCACGCAGGTAAATCGTATTATCCTTTAAATCGACTGTACCGTTTACGGTTTCGGAAGTACCTTTGTCTGCTTTGGGGCAAGACACTTGAGACAATACCAGGCCTTTGTCCGTATTTTCCAGGATAAGTCCGGCGTAGTCAAGTCCCATAACTACCAGTCCGGTACGTTCTCCTTTGTATTTCTCCGTCGGTTTGAAGGTCAGCTTCATTGTGGCGGTAAAGTTGTCGGAAGGAGTTTTTTGCAACAATAGGTTGGCTGCATCCCAAAGGTTCTTATATTCTTTGACAACCGGGTAGGAGTAAAGACGTACAATGCCCCGGTCGCCTGCATAATAGGCCCATTTTTCATTGATGTTGGCATGCCATTGCCACTGCGGAGAGAGGGTATAACCGTCAAACTCATCGCTTTCTTGCGGAGTGCGGATAGGATATGTCTTGCCTACGTTCGGCTTCGTATGAACCAGTACCGGGTCGCCGCAGCCGTCGCCGTCTTTGTCGATGCCGATAACCGGCCAGTCGTTTACCCATTTCATAGGTTGCAGGTGCACCAAACGGCCGTATGCGCCGACATCCTGAAAATGCAGGAACCAGTCTTCACCGGTAGGAGTGTCTACCCATGCTCCCTGATGAGGGCCGTTGATAGGGCTGTTACCCTGTGCCAGTACCTTCTTCCATTCGTAAGGGCCGTATATGTTCTTGGAGCGGAGGACAACCTGCCAGCCGGTGGGCACGCCGCCTGCCGGATGGAAGATGTAGTAATATTCTCCTCTTTTATAGAGTTTGGGACCTTCGCAGGTCTGATGCGCTTCATGACCGTCGAAGATGATGCGCGATTGTGTTATGGCTTGGGTGGCATCCGCATTCAACTCGCAGATGGATATGATGCTTTTCAATCCGGCACGGCTTCCTGCATAGGCGTGTACCATGTAGACCTTTCCGTCTTCATCCCAGAAAGGGCAGGTGTCTATGATGCCCTTGCCCGGTTTTACGAGCACGGGTTCTGTCCACGGGCCTTTGGGGTCTTTGGCTTTTACCATGAACGCGCCTTGGTCGGGGTCGCCCCAAAAGATGTAGAATTCACCGTTATGATGGCGGATGGCAGGCGCCCATACACGGTTGCCATGCTCCGGACGTTCCGGTGTTTCGATAGGGGGGAGGGCGTAGGGAACGGCAGCGCCGATGATACTCCAGTTAACGAGGTCTTTGGAGTGTAAAATCTGCAGACCCGGCAGGCAGTTGAAACTGGAAGAGGTCATATAGAAATCATCTCCTACGCGGCAGGCATCCGGATCGGAATAGTCTGCGTAGAGTATCGGGTTCTTATATTTACCGTTGCCTTGGTCGGCTACCCATACCTCGGAAACATAATTCTTTTCTTGTGCCGCCAGCGGCATTGCCAGCAGCAGGCTGAGTCCTAAAAGTGCGTTTCTGCTTTTCATGTTACGATTTGATTCTTTGAGTGTTTAATTCTTGATTTTAATCTGAACAGGGTGTTGCAACTCTTCTTTCCACTCGCGCATATAGGCAAACCATGCTTCGGGAGTAGGATATCCGAAAGTTTCCTTGCATGAAGTAAACATGGTGTAATGGTGGAAACGGTCGCGACCCGGTGCAGAAAGGGTATAAAGGAAATTATCTTTATCTTTTACTTCCTGACGGATATATTTCTGAGGAACATAGGTGGCAATGCCCACTGTCTCTTTGGCGTATTTTACGGTGTCGTTGACCGGCCAGTGCCTTCCCCAACTGCCTATCAATCCTTTGTGATCTGATTCCGAGCGTGTTTCGTTGCCCATGATATTCTGCACACCGGTACAGAACACTTCGTTCTCCAGCGGTTCGTCAAAGAAAGTCTCTACCAGCAGGTCACGGTGTCCGGCATAAAGGATATAGCGGTTGGTCATGTTCAATTCTTTTCCCTGATAGTTCCAGCCTTTTACGGTTACATCGACTATGGTGCGTATAGGGCCATAAGCAAGAATGCTTTCGGTGCGGAAAGCTATCGGTTCTATGTGGGTGGCCTTCGTTCCGTCCCAACCTTTCAGGGCGCCGACACCGCAACTGTTGCCAACCATCAGTACATCGTCTCCGAAACCGCGTGCAAGCTGTTCGTCATTGGGATAAAAACCGCTTTCCTTGATTTCCAGTCCTTTTTTGAACTTGCCGTATGGGTCAACGGTTTGCTTTTGATTGAAATAAACGCGGTAAGCCACTAATTCCGATTCGAACATCGGCCCGTGCCCGTGTAGCATATTATAAAAATTGGTAGTGCCCGGTACTGTAACCGACTGTGTGGGGGCGTGCTTCTGCTTTTTTGCATCGCGTATCAGCATTTCGGCAAATACACGTGCCGGATAGGTCTTGTCTGCTTGGGCGGAAGACAAGGTAACTGCCAGCGTTTTCTTGCTTTGGGCAGGAATGTCCATGACAAATGCCAGCTCATCGGCTTTTAAATCGCCGTTCAAGTCGTCCAGTTGCGAGGGGATTTCCTCACTGCCGTTCATTACAACAGCCGAACGTACGCGGAAGCCGGGTTGCAGGTCTTTGATTTTCAGCACTACCGGAGCATCGCTCTTGTCCTTGCTCCATGAGTTGGTTACTTCTACCGAAATGGTTTTGGTATTTGGTTGTGATTGTGCGGCAAGAGTGCATGCGCACATTAACAGGAAACCGGTTAAAAAGGTCGTTTTCATAAGGAATGTGTTTAATAAACTGCGGCAAAATTAAACTAAATAGAGCAGACAGCTCTTTCCCTTTTGGCAAAAAGACTGTCTGCTTTGCGCTTATTGCTTATTGAACTTTACTTAAAAATCCAGCATTTTTCCTTCTGCGCCAATAGCGGAATATACCTTTCCGTCCACTTTCAGATTTTTGGCGTTTTTCACATCCAATGTGTGTCCCTTAGTCTCTATACGTATGTTTTCCAATGTGACACCTTCCGCCTGGCTGATGACAACGCCTTCTTTGGCATCGTTGATGATTACATCCTTTACGGTTACATTCCTGATGGGCATTTCGGGCAGTCCGTTGAAGAACATGGCGCGTCCGGAACCCTTGCAGATGATATTGGAGATGTGAATATCCCGGAAAGAAGGCGTTTCAACAGTCACTTGGGGAACTGCTGTCTTCATGCGGCCTTTCAGGTCTTCTTCCGTTTCTTCACCGGCAGCCTTGCCACCATAGAATAGGTCGAAGAGCAGTGCTTCGTGGGGTATATCAATCATGTGGATGTTATGAATATAGATTCCCTCTACAACACCGCCGCGTCCTCTGGTGCTTTTAAAGCGCAAACCTACGTCTGTGCCAAGGAAAGTGCAATCTGTTACATAAATATTTTTCACGCCGCCGGACATTTCACTGCCCACGACGAAACCGCCATGACCGTGTAACACAGTGTTATTCTTTACGATAACGTTCTGGCAAGGTTCGCCGCGTTTGCGTCCGTCCTCGTCTTTACCGGATTTGATGCAGATGGCATCGTCACCGGCATCGAAGATGTTATTGATTATCAATGCATTCTTGCAGGATTCCAAATCCAGGGCATCGCCGTTCTGAGAATACCAGGGATTGAATACTTTTACTTGGTTAATGGTGATGTGCTCGCATGATAGCGGATGCAGACACCAGCTTGGTGAGTTCTTGAATGTAACACCCTCTAACAGGACTCTTTTACTCTTGACGATATTGAGCAATACGGGGCGCAACCACGGACGGATTTCATTCCATTCCTCGTCTGTTTCGATACCTTCGGGATTATTGAAGTTCTTGCAGGCCAATGCTCCCTTTAACGATCCGGCTGTGGGATACCATATGGATTTGTCTACTACACCGCCCGACTTGACAAGTGCATCCCATTGGCCGGCAGTCAGTTTGCTTTTTTTCACCGGACGCCAGCTATCGCCCGAACCGTCGAATACACCATAGCCTGTAATGGCTATGTTTTCTGCGTTGCGCGCAGAAATAGGCGACTGGCAACGGCGGGTATTCAACCCTTCAAACGATGTCTCAAGAATGGGATAGGCATTGAAATCATCTGTAAAGACAACGAGGGCATTTTTCTCCGTATGCAGATTGACGTTGCTCAATAACTCAATAGGACCTGTCAGCCACAATCCTTCCGGAATGACTACTTTACCGCCGCCTTTTGCATTGACGGCTTTAATGGCATCATTAATCGCTTTTGTGTTTAAGGTAGTTCCGTCGCTTTTGGCTCCGAATTGCAGGATACTGACTGTATAATCAGGAAACGACGGCTGCTCAACCTTTGGCATGTTGAAAGGCAATTCTTTATAGATGTTCTCATCTATAGAATTTTTGCATTGGGCATGAACAGCATTCTGTGCAGGCAGTAATGCAAGAGAAAATGTGGTAAGCGTAAATAGCTTTTTTAGTAATGTGTTCATTCGTGATACTATGTTAATGAATTTATGAATTTTGATTTGCGGATTAAGCGGCATTTCCTAATCTTTACTTTCCATCTTATTACTTCCCCGTAAGCTGCTCTCACGAGTGGCTTACGAAAGAAATAATAAATGATTCATGTTAACCTAATTCTAACCTTAAATAAATTATTATGAAAAAACCTCTTAATTACCGTTTGCAAATGTATCGGGCTTTGGTAGAAAAGATGTGTACAAATTGTTGGTTTTGGTGTATTTTTTGCGGTTTTACCCTTTTCTTTGTGTGCATTCGGGGTTTTTGCACTATCTTTGCAACTCAAAACTTAGTAAAAAAGGTATGAGTTACAATTTGTTGAAAGGAAAAAGAGGCATTATTTTCGGTGCTCTGAATGAGCAGTCCATTGCCTGGAAAGTAGCAGAAAAAGCAGTAGAAGAAGGTGCAACGATCACCTTGTCCAATACACCTGTCGCTGTACGTATGGGTGAAGTTTCGGCATTGGCCGAAAAACTGAATTGCGAAGTTATAGCAGCGGATGCCACCAGTGTGGAAGATTTGGAGAATGTATTCAAACGTTCTATGGAAGTGCTGGGCGGTCAGGTGGATTTTGTCCTTCATTCTATCGGTATGTCTCCTAATGTACGCAAGAAACGTACATACGATGACTTGGATTACGATATGTTGGATAAGACGCTGGACATTTCGGCAATATCTTTCCATAAGATGATACAGGCTGCCAAGAAGATGAACGCTATTGCCGAATACGGTTCTATCGTAGCTTTGAGTTATGTGGCAGCGCAACGTACGTTCTACGGTTACAATGATATGGCGGATGCAAAAGCACTGTTGGAGTCTATTGCCCGTAGCTTTGGTTATATCTACGGACGTGAGCACAATGTACGTGTCAACACAATTTCCCAGTCTCCGACAATGACCACTGCCGGTTCGGGTGTAAAGGGTATGGACAAACTGTTCGACTTTGCCAACCGTATGTCTCCGCTGGGTAATGCTTCGGCTGACGAATGTGCGGATTACTGTATCGTTATGTTCTCCGACTTAACCCGTAAGGTTACTATGCAGAATTTGTTCCACGATGGCGGTTTCTCCAGCGTAGGTATGAGTTTGCGCGCTATGGCTACTTATGAAAAAGGTCTGGATGAGTACAAAGACGAAAACGGAAATATAATCTACGGATAAAAAAGGATGATGAAGCGGTAAAGTGATAGGGTTTTCAGGCTCATAGCCTTATCGCCTTACCGCTTTACCGCTTTTTTATATCCCTTTATAAATCTTACCACTCTATTTTTATTTCTTTAGTTGATTTACATGGAAACTGCTCTTTATCTGTTGCCTGTTACTTTAGGCGATACTCCTGTTGAAACCGTATTACCCTCTTATAATAAAGAAGTGATTTTAGGTATCCGTGATTTTATAGTGGAGGATGTGCGTTCGGCACGTCGTTTCCTGAAGAAAGTCGACAGGGAAATAGATATTGATTCGCTTACGTTCTATACGCTCAATAAGCATACTTCACCGGAAGATATATCCGGATATCTGAAACCGCTTGAGGCAGGAAATCCAATGGGAGTGATTTCCGAGGCAGGATGTCCGGCTGTTGCCGATCCGGGGGCGGATGTGGTGGCTATAGCGCAGCGTAAGAACTTGAGGGTGGTTCCTTTGGTCGGGCCTTCTTCAATCATATTATCGGTTATGGGTTCCGGTTTTAACGGACAGAGTTTTGCCTTTCACGGATATTTGCCTATTGAACCCGGTGAGCGTGCCAAGAAACTGAAAGCGTTGGAACAACGCGTGTATAATGAGCATCAGACCCAGCTTTTTATAGAGACTCCCTATCGTAACAATAAGATGATAGAGGATATTCTGCATAACTGCCGTCCTCAGACCAAACTTTGCATTGCTGCCGATATTACATGTGAGGGAGAGTATATTAAAACGAAAACGGTGAAAGAATGGAAAGGGAAGGTTCCCGATTTGTCTAAAATTCCTTGTATTTTTCTCTTGTATAAATAATTTCTTTTGTGTGTTCGTATTCACGTTCGAAACAACTGCTGAAAAAGTTTCTGTGAAGGTTATGCTCTATTTGTTGGAATGTCCAAAGTTTTCCGCCTTTGAACTTTTTGTTGCATAGGATGGAATCATTGTTCAGGTCAAGGATAAAGTTGTAGACCAGGCGGTTGGTAATTTCATTCTCAAAGTGGTACATGAAACAGAAGTGGAGATTTTGGGGCGGAGCTGAGGGAAGGATTTCTTGTAAGATTCTTTCAGCACCTTGTTCCAGGGTTTCTCCATACAATAAGTAGTTCTCCATTAATATATCCGTTTTGCCTTTTTCGAGTATGCTGCATTGAGGACGGGGCAGTAAAAACAGCATACCGTGTGAAGTTACGGTGATGCGGATAACGGGATTGATATATTCGTTTTTCCGGTTGATGGCTTCTGAGGCCATTGCTTTTCCAATAACATCTCCTTTTTTTGTCACGATAGGTACAAATACGGTATGACTCATTATCTTGTTGAAATAGTATATGCCGAACTGATTGAACAAGATACCCAGTATGAATACGCAGGGCGGCATGATACGGAATAAAATGTAGCGTATCGTATCGTTCAGCGGATGCCCGAACAATATGGCAAGCGATATGATAAGAAAATGCAGGAAACCGATGAGCAGTAATACACGGGCCGATACTATGGCGGCTTCGGCTCCTTGTGCAAAAAACTGCTTGCAGCATTTATGGGTCTGGGCTGTGTGATAGTTCAAAAAGCGTCTTCTATTCAGAAAGATGATGAGCGGAGGTATAATCGCACTGATTTCCAGCGTAAACGGAAACATTGCTTCCGGACAATAATCAGCGGAAAAAAAGGAAGTTATTGTCAATAACAGTAACATTCCTGTCGTGCTGTATAATATGAATTGGGGGATATGCGGCCCCTTGCGCTGCCACATATAGATACTGGACAACACACCTACGCCTGCACCGATGTAGATAGCAATGTCTTGTATTATGAATTCACATAATATAATGGATATAATAACGGGAATATATCCGAGCGACATATTAAACTTAGATGATAGAATTCGTTGCTTGCCCATTACTACGCTATTTTGCCGTTTCCTATTCAACAAACAGCCGGTATAAAATGTTCTTTATTTCATTTTTTTTGTAGATATTGGGTTGATTTTTCTGCATGGTAGGACGAACGGACCAATGGTGCGCTTTCTACCTGGGTGAATCCTTTTTTTAATCCGAGTTCCTTGTAGGCGGTAAATTGGGCAGGGGTAACATATTCTGCTACGGGATAATGCTTATGCGTAGGTTGCAGATATTGTCCGATAGTGAGTATCCGGCAACCTGCGTCGCGCAGGTCGTCCATGAGCGCTGCCACTTCATCCGGAGTTTCCCCCAATCCTACCATAATGCCGGATTTGGCAACAGTGCCGCTTTCGGATATCTGCCGCAATACTTCAAGACTTGTTTCATAATGAGCAGCACTCCGTACCAGCGGACTGATACGTTTTACGGTTTCCATATTATGGGAGATTATCTCCGGCCGGGCTTCGATAACCATGTCTACGAGTTCCTTTCTTCCCTGAAAGTCAGGAATCAGTACTTCAACGGTCGTATCCGGGTTGAGGCGTTTGATTTCGCGGATTGTTTGCACCCAATGGGCGGCTCCCAAATCCGGCAGGTCGTCTCTGTCTACGGAAGTGACAACGGCGTGGGAGAGCTTCATTAAGGCGATGGATTCGGCTACGTGCACCGGTTCTTGCGGGTCAAGCGGCATGGGCTTGCCTGTTTGTGTATTGCAGAACTTGCAGCAACGGGTACAGATGTCTCCGCCTATCATAAAAGTGGCCGTACCTTTTCCCCAACATTCTCCCATATTGGGACAACGTCCGCTGCTGCATATCGTGTGCAGGCAGTGGGATTCTACAATGCGTTTTGTCTCGGTATAACGTTCGTTGGCACCGATACTTATTTTGAGCCATTCCGGCTTACGTACTCTTTCGCTCATTTATTTTTTCAATTCCCGATTAAAGAAGTTCGTTAATTTGGTATACAGATGCAGACGGGTGTTGCCTCCGAAGATGCTATGGTTGCGGTTGGTATAGACCTGCATGTCGAACTGTTTGCCAAGTTGTACGAGGTGTTCGGCATATTCCGCGCAATTCTGGAAATGAACGTTGTCATCCGCCATGCCATGTACCAACAACAGATTGCCATGCAAGTTGTTGGCACGGGTAAAGGCGGACGAGGCTTTGTAACCTTCGGCATTTTCTTTCGGGGTACGCATGAAACGTTCGCCGTATACGGTATCGTAATAGTTCCAGTCGGTAACCGGAGCAACGGCTGCTCCGGCTTTGAATACGGGAGTTCCTTCGCTCATGCTCATAATGGTCATGTAGCCGCCATAACTCCAGCCCCAGATTCCGATACGATTTTTATCTACATAAGGTTGGCGTCCTAAATACAGGGCGGTTTCCACTTGGTCTTTGGCTTCTTTGACACCGAGATTCAGATAGGTGCTTTTGGCAAATTCCGCACCGCGTCCGCCCGTGCCTCGTCCGTCTACGCACACTACGACATAGCCTTGGGAAGCCATGTAAGTTTCCCAGCTCACGCCGAACTTGTCAAGTACCTGCTGCGAGCCTGGACCGCTGTACTGATACATCAGAACCGGATATTTTTTGCTTGCGGAGAAGTTTGCCGGCTTTATCATCCAGCCATTCAGTTCAGTGCCCTCGGAGGTCTGGAAAGAGAAGAATTCTTTCTTCGGCATATCATATCCGTTTAATTTCTGCTTCAGTGCGGCATTATCTACAAGTGTGGTCAGCGTTTTGCCGTTATTGTCGTTCAGGGTGATGACAGTCGGAATGTCCAGGCTTGAATAGCGGTTCATGAAATACTTCATGTCTGTACTGAACAGGGCGCTATTTGTCCCTGTATGCGATGATAACTTTGTTTTTTTGCCTTTGCGGTCTATCTTGTAGATAGCGCTGCGCAGCGGACTTTCTTCGTTGCTGCTGTAATAAAAACTTCCGTTTTCGGGGTCATAACCCAGGAAATCCTGTACTTCGTATGAGCCGGAAGTGACCTGTTTGATAAGATTTCCGTTTATATTGTACCAGTACAAGTGGTTGTATCCGCTTCTTTCACTGACAAAACTGAAAGTCTCCGGATAGAAAATGATGTTGTCAAATACATTCTCGCGGATATAAGTGCCGCTCTCATCACGTACGGCCAACTTGCATACGGTACTGCGAGGGTCGGCAAAATACAGGTCGAACCGGTTCTGGTGGCGGTTCAGCGTCATGATGGCAAGCTTGTTCGGGTCTTGTGTGAAACGGATACGGGGAATGTAGCCGCCTTCTTCCAAAGGAAGATTGATTTTGCGGGTTACTTTGGATTTGATATCAAAAGTATGTACGGATACTTTTGAATTCTTTTCACCTGTCTTGGGATATTTATAAGTATATTCTCCTGGGTATTTCTCGTAAGGGGCAATATGAGGCACTTCTCCGGCAAATACCGGGAAAGTATAAGAGGGAACTTCCCGTTCGTCGAAACGGATGAAAGCCAGCATCTTGCTGTCGGGACTGAATTCCAAGGCACGGTTAAATGCGAACTCTTCTTCGTATACCCAGTCGGGAATGCCGTTCAGCACTTCATTGCGGCTGCCGTCTTCGGTCACCTGGCTTTCGCTGTTGCCGTAAAGTAATTTAACGAGGAAGATGTTGTTGTCGCGCACAAAAGCCACTTGGTTTCCATCGGGCGAGAAGATGGGGACTTGTTGCGGTCCGCCGTCCGACAGTTTCTCCACTACATTGTTTATCTTGCCGTCCAAATTCCGCTTCAGGCTATATATATAATGTACTGCTGTATAAGAGTGGCGGTATACAGGCACTGTTTCTGTTGCAATAAGCAATTTGCTGCCGTCCGGAGCAAAGCTGTAGCTGTCGAACTTCTTGAATGGACACTCGCGGGCAGTAGCCGCATCGAACAGCACTTCTACCGGTTTACCTGTCTTGAAAGAGTATTTGATGATTTGTGTCTTATCCGCATTCATTTGCGAATAATGTTCGCCGTCTCCCGGAATAGGGATGACACCCGAAATGTTTTGAGGGATAAATTCTCCGGATACGATTTCTTTCAAATCGAGTGGCTTGCTGTTCTGGGCAAAGCCTGCCAGTGCACAAAGGCAGAAAAAAAGTGCAAAACTTATTTTTTTCATATCTCTTAATTCGGTTATTCAGGGCAAATATACGATAAAGCGAAAATCTAATCTAATTAATTAATGATAAATTCCGTTTTGTGTCAGGAAATTTTTCCGGTTTTTTCCACCATGTTGTGAGTTTTCTTTAATAATTCCCGGCAGAATGCAGAGGGTAAATAATTTATTTGAGTGAACGCTTAAACAAAACAAGCATGATAGCCAGTGAACCTATCATTATATAAGGGTAAAGCACAATGCCGTTGTCATATGTGAAAACCATTCCCATCAGTCCGTTCATGGCAGTTTGTCCTATAAGGGCGATGGCGAGCGCTATGCCGAATGCCGTTCCCGATAATGAAGGGTAGCGGGTTCCGAGAATACTCAGGATAACCGGATAAGTAGACGATAATCCCATTCCTATTACAGCCATGCCTGCAGCAGCCCGTATGAAACCGGGAGCTGCTGTCAGCAGGGCAAAGCCTGTTGCAGTGAGGATAAGACTGTAGGGGAGCACCTTTGCCGGTTGTATCTTTTTGAAAAGTACGATTTGCAGCATACGTGCTACGGTGAGTCCGGCAACCATACAGGTGAGTGCTATCAATCCCTGATTGGCAGGTATGTCGGTTACCTGACCGAAATAACTGGTGGACCAGTTATTGCATACTCCTTCAATGCCGCTTTGAAAGAAAAGAATGAAGCTGAGCAGCAGCAGGCTGCTTTCTTTCAGCAGGCCTAATCCTTCCTTTACAGGAAACCCCTGCGCTTGTTTGGGTGCGGGAAAACGTATGGGGATGCAGAACAATATACCTGCCAGCATAATGATGCCTATACCTTGCAGGATGGTTTCAAAAGAGTAATGCTCGGACAGGATTCCCAAAAGGCTTGGTATGCCAAGCGCTCCCAACCCGTAGAACACTCCAAGGAAGCTGATCCGGGAGCCTTTTTCGGATTCTCCGGAGATGTCGGAAACCAAGGCGTTGGTTTCACCGTTAAGGATGCCGCCGCCCAGACCTATGCCTACGATGGAGATTTGAAGGAGCGGGATGCTTTCGAAAAATACCAGTCCTTCCAATCCCGATAATACGATGATGCAACTGGACACCAACAATGCTTTGTGTCCGAAACGGTCCGCAATAGGACCGAAAATCAACGAACCGGCCAACATGCCGATGGGAAGAAAGGTTACCAGTGACGTAGTTTGCAGTCCGCTTAATTCCAGTTTTGTGACGAGAGAAGGCAGTACCGAACCCAATGTAATCATTGAAACACCGAAAAAACACATTCCGATGCACGCTGCCGTGAACACAAGATTCTTATGATAACCGCTATTCATACAAATGTTTTTTTTGATGGTAGGAATATTTTGTTGTGTCTTTCCATATTATATACAAAGTTATGAATTTATTTCAATCGCTATGCTTCCGGTATTATAAATTTGCATGTAGAATATGTAATCGGACTCTGAAATGTATTTGTTGACGAATATGTGGCTCTTCCATGGCAGTTATTAACATATCTAATCCGTTTTCTATTAGTAAAAATCGAAGAAAAGTTTTACTTTTGTTTCTAAATAACATAGGCTTATGAGTGCGACTCCTCTTTATAATGAATTTCCTTCTTTCCTGAAGCGTTATTTTCCGTATAAGGTACAGAAAATTTCGTTGAATGCCGGGTTTACCTGTCCCAACCGTGACGGGAGCAAGGGGTACGGCGGCTGTACCTACTGCAATAACCAGACTTTCAATCCCGACTACTGCCGTACCGAGAAGCCGATAGCCCTGCAACTGGAAGAAGGAAAGCGTTTTTTTGCGCATAAATATCCCGAAATGAAGTATCTGGCATATTTTCAGGCTTACACCAATACGTACGGAGAACTGGAGTCCTTGAAGCGGAAATATGAAGAGGCGTTGGCGGTAGACGGAGTGGTGGGGCTGGTTATCGGTACACGTCCCGACTGCATGCCCGATGATTTGCTGCGGTATCTGGAAAATCTCAACAAGCATACTTTCCTTTTGGTGGAATACGGTATTGAGAGTACTCGCGACGAGACACTCCGCCGCATTAACCGCGGGCATACTTTTCAAGTTACCGTCAATGCGGTGGAGCGTACGGCTGCTTGCGGAATACTGACCGGCGGACATGTAATCCTGGGGCTGCCGGGCGAGACTCACCGCAGTATCGTGGCACAGGCGAAGGACCTGTCGCGTTTACCGCTCACTACGCTGAAAATGCATCAGTTGCAATTGATACGCGGCACCCGTATGGCTTTGGAATATGAACGGAAGCCCGAAGACTTCCATCTTTTCAATGTCGATGAATATGTTGACCTCGTGGTGGACTATGTAGAGCATCTCCGTCCGGATATTGTTCTGGAACGCTTCGTCTCCCAATCTCCCAAAGAGCTGCTTATTGCACCCGACTGGGGACTGAAAAATTATGAGTTTAACCACCGGGTGCAAAAAAGAATGAAGGAACTTGACGCATATCAAGGAAAGAAGTATGAAATGTGAGAAAAAAGACTTATTTTTGCCGCTGATTAAATATGGAATCAATCTAAATTAGAAGATAATAACAATGAACCCAAAAACAGTGATAAAAGGAAAAATCCACTATGTGGGAGTGAATGACCGCAATAAGCATTTGTTTGAAGGTATGTGGCCATTGCCTTACGGAGTGTCTTACAACTCTTACCTGATAGACGATGAAACGGTTGCGCTGATTGATACTGTAGATATTTGTTACTTTGAGGTATATCTTCGGAAGATAAAGAGCATAATCGGCGAACGTCCCATCCAGTATCTTATCATCAACCATATGGAACCGGACCATTCCGGCTCTATCCGCTTAATCAAACAGCATTATCCCGACATCATCATTGTTGGCAACAAGCAGACTTTCGGTATGATAGAAGGTTTCTATGGCGTGACGGGCGAGCAATATATGGTAAAAGATGAAGACTTTCTTGCCTTGGGTCACCACAAGCTTCGTTTCTATATGACTCCGATGGTGCACTGGCCCGAAACCATGATGACCTTCGACGAAACGGAAGGCGTGCTGTTCTCCGGTGACGGCTTCGGGTGCTTCGGTACGCTCGATGGCGGATTCCTTGATACACGTATGAATCTGGATAAGTATTGGGACGAAATGGTTCGTTATTACTCCAATATCGTAGGCAAGTACGGCTCTCCCGTGCAGAAGGCATTGGCAAAGCTGGGCGGTCTGCCCATCTCCACCATCTGCTCCACTCACGGACCGGTATGGACGGATAATATTGCCAAGGTTATCGGCATCTACGATCGCTTGAGCCGGTATGCGGCCGAAGAGGGTGTTGTCATTGTCTATGGTTCCATGTATGGCAATACCGAACAAATGGCGGAAGCCATCGCTGCGGAACTTTCCGTTCAGGGCATCAAGAATATTGTGATGCACAATGTCAGCAAAAGTAATCCGTCTTACATCATAGCCGATATATTCAAATACAGGGGTCTGATAATCGGAAGCCCCACGTATAGTAACCAGATTTATCCGGAGATAGAATCACTGCTCTCCAAAATATTGGTACGTGAGGTAAAAGGCCGTTATCTGGGTTACTTCGGTTCGTTCTGCTGGGCAGGTGCAGCCGTGAAGCGCATGGGCGAATTTGCCGAGAAAAGCAAGTTTGAAATCGTGGGTGATCCGGTGGAAATGAAGCAGGCCATGAAGGACATTACCTACGAGCAATGCGAGAATCTGGCACGCGCTATGGCGGAGCGTTTGAAGAAAGACAGACAATAAAGTTACCCCTAATTTATTAACCTGATAAAATAATTGTAATGAGACTAATCATTCAACCGGATTATCAATCCGTATCACAGTGGGCGGCACATTATGTAGCTGCCAAAATCAAGGCTGCCAACCCTACCCCCGAAAAACCGTTTGTATTGGGATGTCCCACCGGTTCTTCGCCTCTGGGTATGTACAAGGCCTTAATCGACCTGAACAAGAAAGGTATTGTATCTTTCCAGAACGTAGTGACTTTCAACATGGACGAATATGTAGGCTTGCCGAAGGAACACCCCGAAAGCTACTATTCCTTTATGTGGAACAACTTCTTCAGCCACATCGATATCAAGCCGGAAAATACCAATATCCTGAACGGCAACGCTGCCGACCTCGATGCCGAATGTGCACGTTATGAGGAAAAAATCAAGTCTTACGGCGGTATCGACCTCTTCATGGGTGGTATCGGTCCCGACGGACACATCGCTTTCAACGAACCGGGCTCTTCCTTGTCGTCGCGTACCCGTCAGAAAACGCTGACTACCGACACCATCATTGCCAACTCCCGCTTCTTTGACAACGATGTAAACAAAGTGCCCAAAACATCTTTGACCGTAGGTGTAGGCACTGTGCTCAGCGCAAGGGAAGTGATGATTATCGTAAACGGCCATAACAAGGCCCGTGCCCTTTATCATGCGGTGGAAGGACCTGTGATGCAGATGTGGACAATCAGCGCGCTGCAGATGCACGAAAAGGGAATCATCGTTTGCGACGATGCTGCTACGGCAGAGCTGAAAGTCGGTACATACCGTTATTTCAAAGACATCGAGGCAGACCATCTCGACCCGGAGTCTTTGCTGAAATAAGAACGATACATTTTAGATAAACGGCCGCCCGTTCTTCTCTTTGTTGTGAGAGGACGGGCGGTTTTTACTTGTAAGGAAACTTATCTGCTGCGCTTTAATATGACCGTAATCAGGTATATGTATCTGGTTTCGTGATAGCGTAACAGGTGTTTTTTCATTTTCAAACTCTTAAAATTGGAAACAGATAGATGTAATTATCCTATTTCTGCTGTATGAAAGATAAGAATAAAATCATAGTCAATCCCTATCAATCGCCCTGCGGCATGCTGTTGCTTGGTTCGATAGGCGATAAACTCTGTCTTTGCGACTGGCGGACGGAAAAGCATAGTGCCCGGGTGGACAACAGACTGAAACGGATGTGGAATGCCGAATTTGAGGAAGGAACTTCGGCTGTAATCGAAAGCGCCCGGCAACAGTTGGACGAGTATTTTGCCGGAAAGCGGCAGACATTCGATATACCACTCCTGTTCATAGGTACGGATTTTCAGAAGACAGTGTGGAGTGAATTGTTGAAGATACCTTTCGGCACGTCAGTTTCTTATGGAGAAGTGGCACGGCGCATCGGCAGACCTGCGGCAGTGCGTGCGGTAGCTAATGCCAATGGAGCAAATCCGATGTCGATATTTGTTCCTTGTCACCGGGTAATCGGCAGTGACCGTTCCTTGACCGGCTACGGCGGCGGGCTTGGCTCCAAACAGAGATTACTTGAGCTGGAAGGGGTTTTGTGATATTGATTACAGGCTGAAGTGCAGCTTTTCCGGATACCATATAATAAGGTATATAGCCGATGTGTTACATAACATAGTTTAGTAACACAGACGTTTTATTGCTTTTCTTTTGATTAATTTCTAATTTGCGGCTCACTAAAATAATGGCATACGGAAGCATGCTGAGTATTCACTTTAAATCTTATATATCATGAAAGTATATCAGACGAATGAAATTAAGAACATTGCCCTCCTTGGCAATGACGGCTCGGGTAAAACCACTCTCACGGAAGCGCTGCTCTTTGAGAGTGGTATTATAAAACGTCGCGGCAGGATTACTGCCAAGAATACAGTCAGCGATTACTTCCCGGTGGAGCAGGAATACGGCTATTCTGTGTTTTCCACCGTTTTCCATGTGGAGTGGAACGGTAAGAAGCTGAATATCATAGACTGTCCGGGCAGTGACGACTTTGTGGGAGCGGCCATGACGGCACTCAACGTTACCGATACGGCTATCCTGCTGCTGAACGGACAATACGGCCCCGAGGTAGGTACTCAAAATCATTTCCGCTATACGGAGAAGCTGGGCAAACCGGTTATCTTCCTGGTAAACCAGCTCGACCATGAGAAGTGCGATTATGATATGGTATTGGAGCAACTGCAATCAATTTATGGTTCAAAAGTGGTTCCCGTTCAATACCCGCTGGCTACCGGACCTAATTTCAATTCGTTGATTGATGTACTTCTGATGAAAAAATATTCGTGGGGACCGGAAGGCGGAGCACCCACAATCGAAGATGTTCCCGCTGAGGAGATGGAGAAAGCAACCGCCATGCATAAAGCATTGGTGGAGGCCGCTGCCGAACACGATGAAACCCTGATGGAGAAATTCTTCGAACAGGATTCTCTGACCGAAGACGAGATGCGCGAGGGTATCCGCAAAGGATTGGCCTCCCGCGGCATGTTCCCCGTATTCTGCGTATGTGCGGGCAAGGATATGGGTGTGCGCCGTTTGATGGAGTTCCTGGGTAATGTTGTTCCGTTTGTAGACGAAATGCCTCCGGTGCACAATACACGCGGTGAAGTTGTGAAACCCGATTCCAACGGACCTACTTCCCTGTATTTCTTCAAGACTGCCGTTGAACCGCATATCGGTGATGTGCAGTATTTCAAGGTTATGAGCGGCAAGGTACACGAAGGAGAAGACTTTACCAATGCCGACCGCGGTTCTAAGGAGCGTATTGCGCAGATTTACGCATGTGCAGGAGCCAACCGTATCAAGGTGGAGGAAATGGTGGCCGGTGATATCGGCTGCACGGTGAAACTGAAGGATGTGCATACGGGCAATACGCTGAATGCCAAAGGGGCTGAGAATCGTTTCAACTTCATTAAATATCCGAATTCCAAATATTCCCGCGCCATCAAGCCGCTGAATGAAGCCGATACGGAAAAGATGATGGTTATCCTGAACCGTATGCGCGAGGAAGACCCGACATGGGTTATCGACCAGTCCAAGGAGTTGCGCCAGACCATTGTGCACGGACAGGGTGAATTCCACCTGCGTACATTGAAATGGCGTTTGGAGAATAACGAGAAATTGCAGGTTAAGTTCGAAGAACCGCGTATCCCGTATCGCGAAACCATCACGAAGGCTGCCCGTGCCGACTACCGCCATAAGAAACAATCCGGTGGGGCAGGACAGTTCGGTGAAGTCCACCTGATTGTAGAGCCCTATTATGAAGGCATGCCGATGCCGGAAACCTATAAGTTCAACGGGCAGGAGTTCAAGATGAACGTGAAAGGCGTTGAGGAAGTTCCGCTGGAGTGGGGCGGCAAGCTGGTGTTTGTCAACAGTATCGTGGGCGGTTCTATCGATGCCCGCTTCATGCCGGCTATCCTGAAAGGTATCATGTCCCGTATGGAGCAAGGTCCGCTCACCGGTTCGTATGCCCGCGATGTGCGCGTTATCGTATACGACGGTAAGATGCACCCGGTGGATTCCAATGAAATTTCCTTTATGCTGGCCGGTCGCAATGCGTTCAGCGAAGCGTTCAAGAATGCCGGCCCTAAGATTCTGGAACCGATATACGATGTGGAAGTGTTTGTTCCTTCCGACAAGATGGGTGATGTGATGGGTGACCTGCAAGGACGCCGCGCCATGATTATGGGTATGAGTAGCGAAGCCGGTTATGAAAAGCTGATTGCCAAAGTGCCTTTGAAAGAGATGTCGTCCTATTCTACGGCTCTGAGTTCGTTGACGGGCGGGCGCGCTTCGTTCATTATGAAGTTTGCCAGCTACGAACTTGTACCGAGCGACGTACAGGATAAACTTATCAAGGAATTTGAAGCAAAGCAGGCTGACGAATAAAGTATTTTAATAAATCGTGAAAGCCGTTGTTCGCTCATTGTGAGGAATAACGGCTTTTTTATTAACACTGGTTAAGAATGAAGGGAAATGTGAATGCTAATATTTAATTTTTTATTAAATTTGCAAACCAAAGGTGTCTCATTTTGTTATAATGCTCGTAATACAACTTAAAAAACACGCTACGGTTAATTAACGAGAACACCCGGTTAAATCAGGTTAATTTGTTAGGAGTGTTAATTAGGGAGTGTTAATTTTGTGACTATGAAAAAGTCGACAATATGGATATTAGGCGTCGTTATGGGCCTTTCCTTCATCAGTTTGCTGTATCTGCAGATCAGCTATATTGAGGAAATGGTGAAGATGCGTAACGAGCAATTCGATGAATCGGTGAAGCGTGCCTTGATGGCTGCTTCAAAAGATGTGGAGTCTGCGGAGGTCGACCGCTGGTTGCGGGAGGATATCTCCGAGGCTGAGAAGAAAGCGTGGGAGCAAAGCTCACAAGGTAAGGGAGTGGTGCAGACGCAGCGTTTTACGGTTACATCGCCGGATGGTACAAGGTATTCGGCTATCGAACTGAAGACATTTACCAACGAAGCATCAGAACTGCCCAGGGCAATGATTTCGCGTAAACACGGAACGAAAACGATACCCCAGACATCGCGTTCGCTGGCGGATGCCATAAAGAACCGTTATCTGTATCAACGCGCCTTGCTGGATGAGGTGGCCTGGCAGATGATTTACCGTGCCAGTAGCCGGCCGATAGAAGAACGGGTGAATTTTAAGAATCTGGACCAGTATCTGAAATCGGGGTTGATTGACAACGGTATCGAGCTGAACTATCACTTTAAGGTGATAGACCGGGACGGCAGGGAAGTGTATCGCTGTTCGGATTATAGTGATGAAGGCAGTGAGAGTTCCTACTCGCAGCCCTTGTTCCTGAACGACCCGCCTGCCCGTATGAGTATCGTCAAGATACATTTTCCCGGCAAGAGGGATTATATCTTCGATTCGGTCAGCTTTATGATTCCATCGATGATATTCACCTTTGTGCTGTTGATAACGTTCATCTTCACGATTTACATCGTGTTCCGCCAGAAGAAGCTGACGGAGATGAAGAATGACTTTATCAATAATATGACGCACGAGTTCAAGACGCCGATTTCAACCATTTCGTTGGCGGCGCAGATGCTGAAAGACCCGGCGGTAGGCAAATCTCCGGCAATGTTCCAGCATATATCGGGTGTCATTAATGATGAGACGAAGCGGTTGAGGTTTCAGGTAGAGAAGGTTCTCCAGATGTCGATGTTCGACCGGCAGAAGGCGACATTGAAAATGAAGGAATTGGATACCAATGAACTGATTACCGGCGTAATCAATACGTTTGCCTTGAAAGTGGAACGGTACAACGGGAAGATTGAGTCGGACTTGAAAGCAACCGATCCGATAATCTTTGCAGATGAAATGCACATCACGAATGTGATTTTCAATCTCATGGATAATGCGGTGAAGTATAAAAGACCGGATGTGGACTTGCAGTTGATGGTGAAGACCTGGAATGAACCGGGTAAAGTGATGATTTCGGTGCAAGACAACGGTATAGGTATTAAGAAAGAAAACTTGAAAAAGATATTTGATAAGTTCTATCGCGTGCATACAGGTAATCTGCACGATGTTAAGGGGTTCGGACTCGGACTGGCTTATGTAAGGAAGATTATTCAAGACCATAAGGGGACCATCCGTGCGGAAAGCGAACTGAATGTTGGAACTAAATTTATTATTGCATTACCTCTATTAAAAAATTGATTGATATGGATGAGAAACTGCGTATTTTATTGTGCGAAGATGATGAGAATCTTGGCATGCTTTTAAGAGAATATTTACAGGCAAAAGGTTACGCTGCCGAGTTATATCCCGATGGAGAAGCAGGATACAAGGCTTTCCTGAAGAATAAATATGACCTGTGTGTGTTTGACGTGATGATGCCGAAGAAGGATGGCTTTACTTTGGCACAGGAGGTTCGCGCAGCAAATGCGGAAATTCCTATTATCTTCTTGACGGCCAAGACCTTGAAAGAAGATATTCTGGAAGGTTTCAAAATCGGTGCGGACGATTATATCACCAAACCGTTCAGTATGGAAGAGCTGACTTTCAGAATTGAAGCTATCTTGAGACGTGTCCGTGGCAAGAAGAACAAAGAAAGCAGCATTTACAAGATTGGTAAGTTTACGTTTGATACCCAGAAACAGATTTTGTCAACGCCTGAAAAGCAGACCAAACTGACTACAAAAGAATCCGAATTGCTGGGCTTGCTTTGTGCACACGCCAACGAAATCCTGCAACGTGACTTTGCATTGAAGACTATCTGGATTGACGATAACTACTTCAATGCGCGTAGCATGGACGTATATATCACCAAATTGCGTAAGCACCTGAAAGAAGATGAATCTATCGAGATTATCAATATTCACGGAAAGGGATATAAACTGATAACTCCGGAAGCCGAGTCCTGATGGGGATCCGGCTTCGGACAATGGAAAATAAAAAAAAGGCGGTTGCAGTGCAATCGCCTTTTTTTATTTCTTTTTCTCGGTATTAATCCGCAATTCTCTTGTTGATAAGAATGTAAGAAATCAATCCTATTACAATTAAAACAGCGCTGGTGCCCAGAATCGCGTTGTTGTTTACATTGCCGGTAAAAGAACATGCAACCAAGATTACAGCTCCTACCAAGATTAATATCAATCCCAGATTTTTTAATAAGCCTTTCATGTGTGTGTATTTTAATAGATTATTATTTTCGTATTCTTGTCACAAAGAAAAGCATAATTCTTTAACAAGCGAAATTATTTTTGCAAAAAAACTATTATTCGCTTAATTTAGTTGGTTTTCAGCTCTTCCCTATGGATTTACGGTTAGTCTTTCGTATTGAAAAATATTTTTCTCAGCACTTCCTGGCTCACGCTCAGCTCCTCAATGGTGATGCCTTGCAATGCTTCCTTTAACGTCTGGTTGGCTATGACGCGGGCGCGCTCTTCCAGTTCCTTTCCGTCTTTAGTAAGGTGTATCAGATTGGTGCGGCGGTCTTTTTTATCGGAAATGCGTACTACAAGATGCTGGCGCTCCATATTATCTATAAGGCGGGTCATGCTGGGTTTGTCTTTAAAGGTTGCATTGCACAACTCTTGCTGCGTAACTCCGTCTTTTTCCCATAAGAAGATGAGGACAGTCCACTGCTCCGGAGTGATTTCCAAACCATTCTGCCTGAAGTTGCGTGATAATTTACGGTTAATCGCGGCAGATACCTTACCATTCAGAATAGCGAATATCAGCCGGATGTCAAAGTTAAATTGCTCTATCATGAAATTATTGTTTAAACAACTTTGCAAATATAGTACAACTTGGATACAATACAAAATAAGTCCGCTTATTTTTGCAGTTCAAAATAAAATGCCTACCTTTGCACCCGCATTTAATAAACAAATAATTTATTTATTTAATTAAACGAGTATGAATCAATACGAAACCGTTTTCATTTTGACTCCCGTTTTGTCTGATGTTC
>OGLS01000050.1_pt1 | contig 126998 bp, 93 predicted proteins | sample 1572881 | NCBI WGS metagenome assembly OGLS01 (sample SAMEA2582013, study PRJEB24529) | metagenome | biome: Human gut stool | place: China | collected 2011
TTATTTTATCGGCTGAAAAACAGCCGATAAAATTGTCATGGCGGAAAATAGAATGCTTACCGATTAGAAAATGTGATACTATAATTCAAACTTTGTTTTTTTATTTAGAGATGGGGCACAAATAAATTGTGTTAATTTAGTCAGGATACATCGTGAAGATGTATCCTGATTTTTGTATTATCTGACTATTAATAGCTTTCAAACAGGAAATCGCATGTGAATGATTGTTCCCTTATTTAAAGTAGATTCGATTTCACATTCTCCCTGCAATTTATTGCATCTTTCTTTTATCGTTTGTAATCCTAATCCTGCTGTCAAGATATTATGAGATGAGGACGTATCAAATCCTTGGCCGTCATCCTCTACTATAACTTCTATGTCGCTGGGTGTACAACTGACAGTAAGATACATGTTTTGGGCATGTGCATGTTTGATTATATTGGATATGATTTCCTGCAAGATTCTGTATATTTCCAAAATATTTTCTGATGGAATTGATAAATCGTTTATTTCGTCGGCTATATATGGATGCAGGGCTGGAGATTTTAAAGCACTTAGTTTTTCGACGTATAGATTCAGCATTTGATATAAACTGATGTTGCTGAAATTTGGTGTCGATAATTGGTGTGATATGTTACGTACGGTTTCTCGTATCACGCCAAGCTGTGCTGCAAGTTGACTGGCATTTGCTTGCTGTAACTGCATTTCAGTTGCCAGCAACTCATTGCAGACATTGTTATGGAGTTCTTTAGAAATATAGTTATTGCTGTCTTCCAGTCCTTTAAGATATCTTTCTGTCATTTTCTTATTCATTTCATCAATTAGCTGCTGGCTTTGTATTTCTTTATTCCTTAGTTCTTTTTCCAGTTCCGATTGACTCAGTTTAAGTGCTACTTTTCTTTTCTGAAGACTGATTATAATGATACAAGATAGTAGTATGATTAGTATTAATATGCTGGAAATAATGTATATACGTGTTTGATATGCGATTTTGTTTTTGGCTTTTTCTGCGTTGAGGCTAATGATTTCCAGATTCTTTTCTTTAGTTTTAAGTTCAGCTTCGAATCCGGCCAGACGATTATGGAAATTCTTGTGTTGGATTTTTTGCTCTGTTTCGTATGCTTCAAGAGCCAATTTGTATGACTCTTTCACGTTGTTTCTTTTGGCTTCTACCTCTGCCAATGCAAGAAGGGACTTGGTGAGTAGCACACTTGGATTTTTTCTGTAAAAATCTAAAGCGTTTGATAGATATTGTCGGGCTTGAGTCAGAGAGTCTGTAGCCTGAAAAAGCATATATCCGTACAGGTAATCCAAATTTGCCTTATTGTACTCGTTGCTTGATTGCTTTTTATAGCTTATGGCTTTCTGGTAATATTTGATTGCTGATTTGGTTTCTCCTGTATCATATAGTGCTTTTGCGTAATTGGTATAGATATATAATTTTAGTCCTGCGGGCATATTGTCTTGTAATAACCTGGTAGCTAATTGAAGACTATCGATGGCATTCTTATAATATTTCCCGTTTGTGAGAAGGATGGCATGGTTACATAAATAACTTATCTTATTGATCTGATAATCGAATGCAAGTGTATCTGTTTGTGGGTATGAAAAAAATCTCCGTGAAAATACTATTGCTTTTTGATTTTCCTCCAGTTCATTGTACAGAGTGGCTATATTGCTGCTGATGATGGCTGAAAGTGTATAATCTTTTTGTTGTTCGGTTATTTTCAAAGCTTTTTTGTACATTAAAATAGCTTTGTCGAGCATGAATGAATTCTTGTATATAACTCCTGATAAGTTATATGATTCAGCCAGTCGGGAAGTGTCATTAGCTTGCTCAAACAGTTTTATAGCTTCGTGAGCAAATTTCTTTGCTTCATCAAGTTTATTGTTTGACCATAGTCCATACGCTATTTCATAGGTAGCGATACTTTCCGATTGTAATAATTTTTTTTGAGCGTCGGATGAAAATCTTCTGTCTTTTAAAAGACTGATTTCTTTTTTGACATCCTTAAGTATTGAATATGCTTTATCATACTCTCGTTTCGAATTGAGGTAAGTAGCATAAGTTGTGTGTATCTCTACTGCGGCAACTGGGTCGTTTTGGTAATTCACTTGTTGTTTTGCTAGAGAATATATAGAATCCATCCGGTGAAAGTCACCGTTATCGCCGTATTGTTGAATCTGTTGGACAAAATTGTTGGCTGTGATATATCCAGTAAAAATACTTAGAACGAAACTTAAGATTAATTTTTTCATGTAGTTATCCATCCTTTTATAAAAGCCAGGCGCATAAGATGTGAGACATTGATAGCGCCACTTTTTAATAATATGTTTTTTCTCATTGTATCTATAGTGCTTTTGCTGAGGTTAAGTTTTTGGGCTATTTCCTCAGATGTGTACCCACATGATAACATATTGATGATTTCTTTTTCACGAGGGCTTGGTGTATATGCTATCGAATCTGTTGCAGAATGATCTCCTACAAGCGACAATACAATATTGAGTGCTGTGGGAGAGTAGTATTTATTTTTTGTCAATAGGATAGATTCGATTGCTTTTTTTATTTCGCTGGTATTATCATTTTTGGAAACTATACCTGCTACTTCTTTTTTTATTAGCAGTTTTATTATCCAAAACTCCGTATGCATAGTATATACAAGCACAGGTGTCTGAGGTATTTTCTTTTGTAAGTATGGCAGCAGATCTAATGCTGTTTTATCTTGTAGCTCGTAATCGATGATTAAAAGACTAATGGGATTACTTTCTATAAAATTATACAGTTCAGAGTAATGCTTTCCTATTGTGACCTGATATCTTTCATCCGTCATCAGTAGTTGAGCAGTACCTTCTGCTATCATAGGGGGATCGTCCAATATGTAGATATGTTCTTTCATACAAAAGTTTCTGTTTTCTAAAAGATATATTTATTCACTTTTATGTTACAAATATGGCTATTTTATATTTTTTTGAACAAATTATTGTTTCTTTTTAATGACATTAAATTCATAATGTAATGATTTTCTTGTTCCATTTGACAATCTGTAAGTGATTGATTTTTATAAAATCAACTAGGTACATGTCTGTATTTATATGTATTTCTTCAATTAAATTATTTAAACATTTTCTTGTTGTTTATGAATTATTCATGATGTATGGATTTTTATTTTGAAAATGGGGATAAGAAAAAGTAATAAATCAAGATTCAATTTGTTTTTTGCAAAGAATAATTAGGATAATTAGAATGAATCTTTTATTTTTGTTTCGCTAATACAGGAAAAACATCAATAACTATAAAGAATATAAAATCATGGAAAACGAAGAATTGATTAAATTGTGTTCTGATAAAGCCCAGAAATGGTTGACTCCTGCTTATGACGCTGAAACTCAAGCTGAAGTAAAGCGTATGTTGGAAAATCCTGATAAAACAGAATTGATAGAAGCTTTTTATAAAGACCTCGAATTCGGAACAGGTGGCTTGCGTGGTATCATGGGAGTAGGTTCAAACCGTATGAATATCTATACTGTTGGAGCTGCAACTCAGGGATTGTCTAATTATCTGAATAAATGTTTTGCCGGAAAGAAAGATATTTCTGTTGTCGTAGGACATGACTGTAGAAATAACAGCCGCTTGTTTGCTGAAATTTCTGCTAATATCTTTTCTGCTAACGGTATCAAAGTCTATTTGTTCGAAGATATGCGTCCTACTCCGGAAATGTCATTTGCTATTCGTCACTTGGGATGCCAGAGCGGTATTATTTTGACTGCTTCTCATAATCCCAAAGAATACAATGGCTATAAAGCATATTGGGACGATGGCGCTCAGGTACTTGCTCCACACGATAAGGGAATTATCGATGAAGTAAACAAAATTGCTTCGGCTGCTGATATCAAGTTTGAAGGCAATAAGGAACTGATTCAGATTATCGGAAAAGATATTGATGACGAGTATTTGCGTCAGGTTCATACTATTTCTATCGATCCGGAAGTTATCAAGCGCCAGAAAGATTTGAAGATTGTTTATACTCCGATTCACGGAACTGGAATGATGCTGATTCCGCAATCATTGAAACTTTGGGGATTTGAAAATGTACATTGCGTACCCGAACAGATGGTGAAGAGTGGTGATTTCCCAACTGTTGTATCTCCAAATCCAGAAAATGCAGAGGCTTTGACTTTGGCTATTAAGTTGGCTAAGGAAATCGATGCTGACATTGTAATGGCTTCTGACCCAGATGCTGACCGTGTAGGTATGGCTTGTAAAGATGACAAGGGCGAATGGGTATTGATTAACGGTAACCAGACTTGCTTGATATTCTTGTATTACATCATCAAGAATCGTATTGCAATGGGTAAGATGAAAGGTAACGAATTTATTGTAAAAACAATTGTTACTACTGAACTTATCAAGTCTGTTGCTGACAAGAATAACATCAAGATGCTTGATTGCTATACTGGATTTAAGTGGATCGCACGTGAAATCCGTTTGCGTGAAGGTAAAGAACAATACATTGGCGGTGGTGAAGAAAGCTACGGATTCTTGGCAGAAGATTTCGTTCGCGATAAAGATGCTGTGTCAGCATGTTCTTTGTTGGCTGAAATTTGTGCATGGGCTAAGGATCAGGGCAAGACATTGTATGACGTTTTGATGGAAATCTATGTAGAATATGGATTCTCTAAAGAAGTGACAGTAAATGTTGTGAAACCGGGTAAGAGCGGTGCAGATGAAATCAAGGCTATGATGGATAACTTCCGTGCTTGTCCTCCAAAAGAATTGGGTGGATCAGAAGTTGTTCTTGTAAAAGACTACAAGACTTTGAAGGCTACTGATGCAAATGGTAATGTAACTGATTTGGATATGCCAGAACCTTCGAATGTTCTTCAGTTCTTCACAGCTGATGGTACTAAGATCTCTGTTCGTCCTTCAGGTACTGAACCGAAGATTAAGTTCTATATGGAAATAAAGGGTGAAATGGGATGTCCTAAGTGCTATGCAGGCGCTAACGCTGATGCAATGGAAAAAGTTGAAGCTGTAAAGAAATCTTTGGGTATCTAAACAGAATATCTGACTGAAATAAAAAAATCCGGCAAGCTTATAAAAAAGCCTGCCGGATTTTTTTTGTATTTACATTGCCGGATAATCCTCATAAAGAAGATACTTTTTTCTTATTTCTTTATATTGATTTAGTTTCTTTTGCCAAGCGGAACGGATTTGTTCCTCTGTTTTATTTTTTAGAATATCCAAGCGTACTTGATTGGTTCCCATTAAAAGATCGAACCAGTGAGGTCGTGTGAAAAATTCTTTTTCCGCATGTTTGGTGAGATTTTGAAAATAGTTATAGAACTGGATGACATACTGCAAAGAAAATCCTTTGGGAATATTCTTTTCCGAGCTGAGATTTAATCCGTAACAATATGCATCTTGGTGTAGCGGATGTTTATCGGAGCCTTTCATTGAATGAGGCATAAAACGAAATTTCAGATTTTTTGTTGTCGGGCTTCCTATTATTTGGAACGGAAAATCTGTGCCTCTTCCTACACTGACAGATGTTCCCTCAAATGGACAGAGAGAAGGGTAGAGCGCAATGGCCTGATCATTTGGCAGGTTAGGGGAGGGCTTTACCGGAAGTGAATAAGGTTGTCCGTGCTTCCAGTCTTCTATAGTAATAACTTTCAGTGGACACTGGAGATTATTGCCTAGCCATCCCTCTCCATTTATCATTTGTGCCAGTTCACCTATCGTACAGCCATGAAGTACCGGGATGGGGAGCATACCTACAAAACTTTTATATTTCATGTCAAGTACAGGTCCGTCTATATAGTCACACGGGTTGGGACGGTCTAAAATAATCAGTTCCTTATTGTTTTCGGCGCAAGCTTGCATGACATAAAACATTGTGCTGATGTATGTATAAAATCTTGCACCTACGTCCTGAATGTCAAAAATCACAATGTCTGTTTGCTGTAGTTGTGCCGGTTGAGGCTTTTTATTTTTTCCGTATAAAGAGATTATGGGCACTTGAGTCCGGTAATCTTTACCGTTTTTTATAAATTCTCCCGCATCGGCATCTCCTCTGAATCCATGTTCAGGAGCGAATACCTGAGTAATATGCACTCCTTTATTATACAAAGTATCCAGAAGGTGTACGTTCTGTACAAGGGAGGTTTGGTTTACAACCAATGATATACGTTTGTTTTCAAGCAGAGGAAATAATTCCTCTAGTCTGTCGGCTCCGTTTTTTACTTGTGCGGTTGCTTGCAGAACTGCCAGCCAGCAAATGAATAAAGTAATATATTTCATATCGGATGATTTTTTTTCACTATCTTTGTTTCACACAAAGGTAATAATAAAAGAATAATTACATGGATCCACTGTTGTTAATAGACAAATATTATCCAGAAGATAATGAGTTAAAGCATATTTTGTTGAAGCATAGTCGTTCGGTAGCAGATAAAGCCCTTGCAATGGCACGGAAGCACCCTGAGTTGAATCTGGATTTGCAATTTATAGAAGAGGCTGCCATGTTGCATGATATTGGTATCTTTCAAACCGATGCCGAGGGAATCTGTTGCTTTGGAAAGTACCCCTATATTTGTCATGGATATTTAGGAGCAGAACTGGTTCGTAAAGAAGGATTTCCGAAACATGCTTTGGTATGCGAACGCCATACGGGAGCCGGATTATCTCTGCAAAATATCATACAGCAAGATTTGCCTGTTCCACATCGCGAAATGACTCCGGTCAGCCTTGAGGAGCAAATAATTTGTTTTGCAGACAAATTTTTTTCAAAGTCCAAACTGGATCATGAAAAAGGAATTGAAAAAGCCCGAAAAAGTGTTGCACGATATGGCGAAGAGGGTGGTAAACGTTTTGACTATTGGTGCGAACTCTTTTTATAGTCTTAAAAATAAATTAAAAACAGTAGCTCTTGTGTTTATTTGAGAGAGAATGCTTACTTTTGCACTGCATTGTGTAAAAGATTAATGAATGGCGTCATTTAAAAAAACTACATATCTGCTGTTGTTTCTGTTCTTTGTAGGATTTTTTTTCTCTTTGTATGCTGAGACTCAGCGTGTGAGAGGGAAAAGATCGCGAGGTAACAGAACAGAACTTCGTACGGATTCGCTTGCTGCCGATTCTTTAAAAAATGATTCATTGACAGTAGATTCATTAGGACTTGATTCTATTGGAGCAGATTCACTGGCTCTTGATACAACTCCTAAAAAAGAACCTCTGGATGCTCCGGTTATTTACGAAGCAGCCGATTCTATCGTGTTTACTAAAGGAGGTTTCGCTCATTTGTATGGTGATGGAAAGGTGAATTACCAGAACATTGAATTGACTTCCGAGTTGATTACAATGAATATGGACAGTAGTACGGTGTATGCCCGTGGTGTGGCAGATACTACTGGTGTAGAGCAGGGTACTCCTATTTTTAAAGACGGAGAAACACCTTACGAGTCGAAGATCATGCGTTATAACTTCAAAACGAAAAAAGGATTCATCAATAGCATTGTAACGCAGCAGGGAGAAGGATATGTCACCAGTGAGAATGCCAAAAAAGGAGCAGACGATGAGATCTATATGACTCAGGGTAAATATACCACCTGTGATAATAAGGAACATCCGCATTTTTATCTTAAATTGTCTATGGCAAAGGTACGTCCTAAAAAGGATGTCGTTTTTGGTCCTGCACAACTTGTGGTTGAAGATGTACCTCTTCCGATAGCTGTTCCTTTCGGTTTCTTCCCATTCAGCAGCAGTTATTCTTCTGGTTTCATTATGCCTACCTATGGTGATGAAATGAACCGTGGTTTCTACTTGCGTGACGGTGGATATTATTTTGCCATTAATGATAAAGTAGACCTTAAGGTTTTGGGAGAAATATATACCAAAGGTTCTTGGGGACTGTCTGCCGCATCCAATTATAATAAGCGTTATAAGTATAGCGGTTACTTTAATGCAAGTTATCTGGTAACGAAGACAGGCGAAAAGAATATGCCCGATTATGCTGTATCAAAGGACTTCCGTATTCAGTGGAGTCACCGTCAGGACTCAAAAGCTAGCCCGAACAGCTCATTCTCGGCAAGTGTAAACTTTGCAACCAGTAGCTACGACCGTTCAAGTTTAAGTTCATTGTACGACCCTTCGGCATATAGTAACAATACCAAGGCGTCAAGTATCAGCTATTCACGTAACTTTCCTGAAATCGGATTGAATATTTCGAGTACATTCAATATTACTCAGAATACAAGGGTCTCTTCTGTTAATATGACCTTGCCCGACTTGAATATTTCGTTGAGTCGTATTTATCCGTTCAAGCGTAAGAAGGCAGCGGGTGACGAACGTTGGTATGAGAAGATTTCATTCCAGTACACGGGTGCTTTGACAAACAGTGTAGACACAAAAGATAATCTGCTTTTCAAGACTCCTTTCTCTCAGTGGAAAACCGGTATGAAGCATACCATTCCGGTGGAGGCTACCTTCAATCTGTTCAAGTACATCAATATTACTCCTTCGTTTAACTATACCGAACGCTGGTATACACGTAAGGTCATGCAGAGCTACGATCAGCGAGCTCAGGAGGTAGTGAAGGATACGGTCAACGGCTTCAATCGTGTGTACGATTATAACATGTCAGTTTCCATGAATACGAAACTGTATGGTATGTATAAGCCCCTGTTCATGAAGAGCAAAGAAATTGTATTGCGTCATGTCATTACTCCTTCTGTAAGTTATACCTATACGCCTGATTTCGGAAAATCGCGTTATGGTTATTACGAAACTTATACATATACCGACGAAAACGGTGAAGTACGTATGGCTGAATATTCACCATACGAAGGCTCTCCATACAGTTATCCGGGAAAAGGTGTTTCTCAAAACGTCAGCTTTTCGCTGAAAAATAATCTGGAGATGAAAATGGCTTCCGACAAGGATACTACCGGATATAAGAAAATCAGCTTGATTGATGATTTGAGTGGAAGTTTGTCATACGATATTGCCCAGAAGCGGTGGAGTAACCTTTCGTTGACTGCTCGCTTGAAACTGACCAAGAGCTATACCTTCAACATGAATGCAAGGTTTGCCACTTATGCTTATAAGTTCGACGAAAATGGTAAGGTTGTAGAGAGCGATCGTACCGAATGGTCTTACGGACGTTTCGGACGATTCCAGGGATATAGCGGATCATTTTCGTATACCTTGAACAACGATACGTTTAAGAAACTGTTTGGTAAGGGTGATGATAAAGATAAGGAAAAAGACAAGAAAGATACGGATACGGAAGAAGATGATGAAGATTTAGAAGAAGAAACTGATAAACAATTGAATTCTGGTACCCGTAAGACAGAAAATGCAACACTCGATCCGGATGGTTATCTTGCATTTAAGCTTCCATGGAGTTTGAGCTTGAGTTATAGTTACAGTATCCGTGAAGACAGAAGCAAGCAGATTAATATCAAAACCATGCGTTACCCATATTCTCTGACTCATTCGCTGAATATTTCAGGTAATATAAAGATGGGTAGCCGATGGAATGTAACTTATTCTAGTGGTTATGATTTTACTTCGAAGGAAATGTCTATGACTACAGTAAACATAACTCGTGACTTGCACTGTTTCAATATGAGTTGCGGTTTGGTTTTCGGTCCGTATACATCATATAACTTCTCGATTCGAGCTAACTCGGCTATGTTGACCGATGCCTTGAAATGGGATCAGCGTAGTAATACGGGGAGTCAGGTTACCTGGTATTAATATACATTTGTTGAGCGATAATATGAAAAGAGCCGCGGAAAACAATTCTGCGGCTCTTTTCATATCTATAGGTAAGTTTCACCATTTGATTGGTTCTTCGCCATGCTGAATCAGATATTCGTTTGCGCGGCTGAAATGTTTGTTTCCGAAAAAGCCGTGGTAGGCAGAAAGCGGCGAAGGGTGTACAGATGTCAGAACCAAATGCTTGTTGCGGTCTATAAAAGCCCCTTTCTTTTGTGCATACGCTCCCCATAAAATAAATACCAGATGTTCCCGGTTTTCAGCTAAAGCTCGGATTGCTGCATCCGTAAATTCCTCCCAACCTTGACGTTGGTGTGAGCCTGCCTGATGAGCACGGACAGTCAGTGTGGCATTGAGCAGCAAGACACCTTGTTCTGCCCAGCGGGTAAGATTTCCAGTTGTTGGTATGGGAGTACCTAAGTCATCATGTATTTCCTTGAAAATATTTTGCAGCGACGGAGGAAAAGGAATACCGTCGTTTACGGAGAAACAGAGGCCATGTGCTTGTCCGGGACCGTGGTATGGGTCCTGACCGATGATAACTACTTTTACTTTGTTGTAAGGGCAGAGATTGAAAGCATTGAATATCAATTTTCCCGGAGGATATACGGTCGTAGTCTGATACTCCCGGCGAACAAATTCCGTCAGGCGGATAAAATAGTCTTTATCAAATTCAGGAGTCAGCACTTGCTTCCATGATTCTTCTATCTGTACATTCATATTGTCTGAAAATTTTATTGTATATAAGTGAAAATGCGTTGCTTTGTTGCTGCTAAATCAGACAAATGTAGTAAAAAAGATATAAATACAGTATTGTGTGGAAGAACTTTTTCAGGAAGCCTGATTCCCTTTACAGGTATCTGTGGAGGGGATAAAGATTTTTAATCAATGAAATATGTTATTATGCAAAAAACATCACCTTCTTTTACCTGATTCTTCTCGATATTTTTTGAAAATCTGTACAAATTCTTTTCAGGATTTTAAGAGTGAATTTTTATTCTTCTATGAGGGTTGGCAGGAGGTGTAACTAAAAAAACGGCAAATATTTCTTATGTCGTAATATTTTACCTCATAAAGAAATATTTGCCGGTAGAAAATCATTCAGTGTATTTGTATTTCGCATCAAATAAGTTGCATGCCCAGCTCAGCACATTCCCGACGCATCTCTTCGGGCCATATGCTAGCTTGTATTTCACCGATATGCGCTTTTCGTAAATACAGCATACAGAGGCGCGACTGTCCGATACCCCCTCCGATACTAAGCGGAAGAGAACCTTCCAACAAACGTTTGTGGAAGTAAAGTTTAGTTCTTTCTTCCTTTCCTGCCAGTTCCAGCTGTTTTAGTAAAGCTGCTTTGTCAACACGAATACCCATTGATGAAAGCTCGATTGCTCTTCCAAGTACACTGTTCCAGATGAGCAGGTCACCATTCAGTCCCGGAAGTCCTGTTTTCGGATCAATAGTTGTATAGTCATCGTAGTCCGGGGCACGTTTGTCGTGTGGATTTCCGTCACTCAGTTTGCCACCGATACCGATGATAAATACGGCTCCGTATCGTTCGGTAATCAAATCCTCACGTTCTTTAGGGGTTTTGTCCGGATACATATCAAGCAAATCCTGCGAATGGATGAAATGGACATCGTGAGGCAAGAATGAACTGATTTGCGGATATACTTCACAAATCATATATTCAGTGCGGCGCATGGCCGAATAAATACGGGTAACGATACTCTTTAGGAAATCTACGGTTCGCTGTTCTGGAGTGATGACACGCTCCCAGTCCCATTGGTCTACATAAAGCGAATGCAGGTTTCCCAGTTCTTCGTCGGCACGGATTGCATTCATATCGGTATAAATGCCATATCCTGGTTCTATATTATAGTCGGCAAGAGTTACCCGTTTCCATTTGGCCAGCGAGTGTACCACTTCGGCACGTTGTTCTCCCAAATCCTTTATAGGGAAGGTTACAGGGCGCTCTACTCCATTCAAATCATCATTCATTCCCATACCGGTCAGAACAAAAAGCGGTGCCGTAACACGGCGTAAACGCAGTTCAGAAGACAGGTTTTGCTGGAAAAATTCTTTTATTTGTTTTATACCCAACTCGGTTTGCTTCATGTCAAGCAAAGGTTGATAGTTGGTAGGTTTTATTAGGTAACTCATGTCTTTTTAATTTTCTGTATTTAAATATGTAGGCAAAGATAATTATATTTTGTAAAAATGCAATGTATTTGTTTGAAATATTATCATTGTGTGATGATTTTCTTTGTTTTTATTGATAAAATGGTAATTTGTTGTGTGTAAAAGTTTTATTCCTCTCTTATTTTTTTTCTCGAATATTAGGACGAAATACAGAATAATTGTATTTTTGCCATGGTTTTAGAAAATATGCACCCATAGTTCAATGGATAGAATAATGGATTCCGGTTCCATCGATTGGGGTTCGACTCCCCATGGGTGTACTAATGTAGTTTGAAAAGATTCTGATTATCAGAATCTTTTCTTTTTTTACGACGCTTGCTTTCTGTCAGAGAAAGCAATCTTTTCTTAAATTATAATGGATTATCCATTTTGGGGATTCAGGAAATTTTCAGAATGAATTTATTTTCCGCAATTAAGTGACAAACAGATTTCTGTTGGAAATATCTGTAAAAGCTTCTCTTTTATTTGTACCTTGTAGATAAAAATACTCCCAGCATAACCAGCAATACACCGATGCAGGCATAAATAGTCAACGTCTCGTTTAATACGACAAAGGCTGCTAAAGTAGTGAATAATGGATTGAGATATAAATAGTTTGATGACATTATCGTACCGAGATGCATCAATACCATATTCCATACAACAAAGCAGACCAATGAAGCTAGAAGACTAAGGAATAGAAGGTTGATGAATACTTCAGGACGGAGAAATCCCTCCAGTTGAAAAGAAAAAGGATGGATGATGAAAGCTGGAAGTATTCCTAAAGTTCCATAGAAAAATATTTTGCGGGTAATGAATATAGAGCGGTATTTCTTCGAGAGTTTATTGATTATAAGACTGTAAAAGGCCCAGGATAATGCAGCTGCCAGTGTCAGAAAGTCTCCGATGGGGGAGAGTTTCAGAATCATGCTGCCATTGAATATAAGTATAGCTACGCCAATGAGTGCTGCTATAGATCCCAGAAGCCAGTTGTGGCTGACTTTATTATTTCTATCTGTCAGAAGTGATAGTCCCGTAGTTAGCAGAGGAGTAGCACATATTATAAAGGCTACATTAGTAGTCTGGGTAAATTTTAAGGCAGTATTTTCGGTCAGGAAATACAATGTACCTCCAGTTAGTCCGGCAGCAAACATAGTAAGTTCGTCTTTGATGCTGTCTGAAAAAATCTTGCGAGGAGAGATGAACCATATTCCGATATATGCAATAATGAAGCGGAGAAGAAATATTTCCTGAGGTGATAATCCGTTGTTTATCAGAATTTTTGTAGAAATGAATGTGGTTCCCCATACCGCTACGGTGAGAATAGCCAGAATGTGATATTTTGCCTTTAATGAACTTGTCATATTAATTTATGTAATACTTGCTGCTGTAAATATGCGCAAAATTAGATATATTTTCCATATTTCTGAGACTATATCAGATACTAATTTGTCAGCTGACAATAGTAAAAATAGAAAAGGCTGCTTCATCACGAGGCAGCCTTCCCGAATATCCAATTGAATTTGTTAGGGTTAGTATAAGCATTTGTAAATGCTCAATTGCAAATATACGATTTTATTTGATTGCTTGATAAAAATCTTTCCAATTCTTGCTGAAATCTGACATAGAATGGAAAAGATAATTAGCTCCTTCGTCCAGTAAGACTTTATCGGGCAGAGGACCAGTATTTACAGCTACTGTAAAGATACCAGCAGCTACACCAGCACGTACTCCGAGAGGAGCATTTTCTACAACGATAGCTTCATTGGCTTTGACACCGGCTTTCTGAAGTCCCATCAGATAAGGTTCCGGATTTGGTTTTCCATATTTTACATCGAAAGCTGTTACCATAAGCTCGCCTTTGAAAATATTTGGAAAATTTCTGTTCAAGCGTTCCAGCAATGATTTCTGTCCTGAACCTGTTACTACCACTGGAATCAAATTATCTTCCTTTATCTGATTGAGCAGTTCGAGTGCTCCCGGCATTCGTTCGGCCTTAGGAAGGGAATTGAAAATATCGCTTTTAGTCTGATAGATTTCTTTTATTTCCTCTTCGGTTGCTTCTCTATGACGCTGTCGGGTACTTACTATATTGATTGTTGATGCCCCTGTACGTCCTTCGTGCATATATGCTTCTTCCGGACTCAGATGCATACCGTACTGCTTCATGGCTTCGTGCCAGGCTGCTGCATGATTTTTCATGGAATCGAATAATACACCGTCCATATCAAACAATACAGCTTTCAGGTTCAGTTTATCAAAATGATGGGTTGTGAGATAATTTTCTATTGCTTGTTGGAACATCTTTTTCAGTTTAAGAATAAACTACATATGTGTAAATAATGAAAAAATGAATAATGATAAATGAAGAGCGGTATTGATACTGGTTACCGCTTTCCACTTATCATTATTCATTTTTTATTGTTTAATTTTTATTTTAAACGAGCTTGAATAGCCTTAGTTTCTTCTTCATATCCAGGTTTATTCAACAAAGCAAACATGTTTTTCTTGTAAGCTTCTACACCTGGCTGGTTGAACGGATTAATTTCAAGCAGATAGCCGCTGATACCGCAAGCTTTTTCGAAGAAATAAATCAATTGTCCCAAATAGTATTCGTTCAGTTTTGGAACACTTACGCGCATGTTAGGTACTCCACCGTCAACGTGTGCCAGCTGAGTTCCAAGTTCTGCCATTTTATTGACTTCATCTACGCGTTTTCCTGCCAGGAAGTTCAAGCCGTCCAGATTTTCTTCGTCTGAAGGTACATGAAGTTCGTGGTTAGGATTTTCAACAGAAATCACTGTTTCATAGATGGTACGTTCACCTTCCTGAATCCATTGTCCCATAGAGTGCAGGTCAGTAGAGAAGTCTACAGAGCTAGGATAGATACCTTTGTGATCTTTACCTTCAGATTCTCCGTAAAGCTGTTTCCACCATTCCATGAAATAATGCAACTTAGGCTGGAAGTTTACCAGAATTTCAATCTTCTTTCCGTTCTGATACAGTTCGTTACGAGTTGCTGCATAAAGAGCGGCAGGATTTTCCATCATATTCTGGTTAGCACAAACTTCTTCCATCTTGCGCGCACCTTCTACCAACTGGTCGATATCGATACCTGCTACAGCGATAGGCAATAATCCTACTGGAGTCAGAACAGAGAAACGACCACCTACATTATCAGGAATAATGAATGATTTGTAGCCTTCTTTGTCAGCAGTTACGCGAGCAGCACCTTTCTTTGCATCAGTTACGGCAACGATAACCTTACGTGCCATTTCTTTGCCGCGCTGGTCTTCGCATTGTTTTTTCAGCAGGCGGAAAGCCAAAGCTGTTTCAGTAGTAGTACCTGATTTAGAGATATTGATTACACCGAATTTCTTGTCTTTCAGGAAAGAAGTCAGCTCGTACAAGTAATCTTCACCAATGTTGTGTCCGGCAAAGATGATAGTAGGCTGTCCTGCTTTCTTTTCTTGCAACCACAAGAAGCTGTTGGACATAGCTTCGATAACGGCGCGGGCACCCAGATAGCTTCCGCCGATACCAGCAACAACTACAACTTCACAGTTTTCGCGCAGAACCTGTGCTGTAGCTTTTAAGTCGTCCAGATGTTCTTTAGTAATGGAAGAAGGCAAATGTAACCAGCCCAGGAAGTCGTTTCCCAGTCCTGTACCTTTTTCCAATGTTTCCATACATGCTCTTACCTTAGGTTCGTAAGCAGCTAGTTTGTCTTTGGAAATAAAACCTAAAGACTTGTTGATTTCAAGTTTAATATTTTCCATAAATATTCTTCTTTATTATCTGAATGAATCAGTCAGTAATTTGATTTCAATCATTGGAGAAATCCGTTCATACAAAATGTTGTAAACGGCGTCTACTATCGGCATATTGACGTGCAGATGCTTGTTCAGTTCCTTGATACATTTGGTGCCGTAATAGCCTTCGGCTATCATTTCCATTTCTATCTGTGCGCTTTTTACCGAATATCCTTTTCCTATCATTGTTCCGAATACACGGTTACGGCTGAAGTTGGAATATGATGTAACCAACAGGTCGCCCAAGTAGGCCGAATCGTTTGTACACCGGTCTACCGGATGTACTGTATCGAGAAAACGGTTCATTTCCTGAAGAGCATTCGAAACCAGTACTGCCTGAAAGTTGTCTCCGTATTTCAGGCCGCTGCATATTCCGGCAGCTATGGCATACACATTCTTCAAAACAGATGCATATTCTATACCTGCTACATCGGTATTGACCGATGTCTTGATATAGTGTCCCGAAAGCTGTCGGGCAAACATCTTCGCTTTTTCAATGTCTTTACATCCGACGGTCAGATAAGACAAGCGTTCCAATGCCACTTCTTCTGCATGACATGGACCAGCCAGTACAGCAATGTTCTCTTCTGGAACATCGTACATTTTATGAAAGTAGTCGGACACAATCAAGTTTTCATCGGGAACAATTCCCTTGATTGCCGTCACAATGAATTTATCCTTGAGTTTTGTCTTTAGCTTTTTAAGGTGGCTTTTCAGATATGGCGAAGGAGTTACGAATATTAGTGTATCCGATTCCTTTACTACCTTATTTATATCTGATGAAAAGTTGATGCACCTCATGTCGAAGCGCACACTAGTCAGGTAAGCCGGATTATGCCCCAGACGCCGAAATTCTTCAATTCGGTCGTCGCGGCGCATATACCAGTTTATCGAGTCGGCCTGGGACAATATAATTTTGGCTATTGCCGTTGCCCAGCTTCCTCCACCCATGATTGCTATTTTCCCGGGGAGTTTCATTTTAGCCTATTTTCTGTATCCAGCCAGCTACTTCGTCGACGCTAGGATTCTTCAATTCTAATTTATATTTTTTATTCACTCCGCAGATGTCCTGATGTAATTTTTGCGGATTAACATCTTTCATGTCTGAAACCAAGTTGTAACCGGCTTTCTGAATCACCGGAACCCATTCTTCGGCAATACCCAGTTCCATGAACTTAGCAGGAGCGTCTTTCGGGATAACCTTTTCCGGACGCATCTGCGGGAAGAACAATACTTCCTGAATAGTGCTTTGTCCTGTCATCAGCATGACCAGACGGTCCATACCGATTCCCATACCAGAAGTAGGAGGCATACCGTATTCCAGTGCGCGAACAAAGTCTTTGTCGATAATCATAGCCTCGTCGTCACCCTTTTCGCTCAGACGCATCTGCTCTTCGAAACGTTCAAGCTGGTCGATCGGGTCGTTAAGTTCTGAATATGCGTTACAAAGTTCTTTTCCGTTAACCATCAACTCGAAACGTTCAGTCAGATCCGGATTGTTGCGATGACGTTTAGTCAGCGGTGACATTTCGATAGGGTAATCAGTGATGAAAGTAGGCTGGATATAATTTCCTTCGCAGAATTCGCCGAAGATTTCGTCTATCAGCTTGCCTTTTCCCATTGTATCGTCTATCTCCATGTTCAGTTTCTGGCAGACTTCGCGGATCTGTTCTTCATTCATTCCGGTGAGGTCGTATCCTGTAAATTCTTTGATTGAATCGAGCATGGTAACACGCTTGAACGGAGCCTTGAAGTTGATTATGTTATCACCTACCTTAACTTCTGTTGTACCGTTTACATCCATACAGATCTTTTCGATCATATTTTCAGTAAACTTCATCATCCAGTTGTAATCCTTGTAGGCTACGTAAATTTCCATACAAGTGAATTCTGGGTTATGAGTACGGTCCATACCTTCATTACGGAAGTTCTTTCCGATTTCGTATACACCTTCAAATCCACCTACGATCAGACGTTTCAGGTAAAGTTCGCTGGCAATACGCATATACAAAGGAATATCAAGTGCATTATGGTGAGTAATGAACGGACGTGCCGCAGCTCCTCCGGCGATAGATTGCAGGATAGGAGTTTCTACTTCGATGTATCCTTTCGAATTGAAATACTCACGCATAGAGTTATATACCTTATTGCGTTTCAGGAATATATCTTTTACTCCATCGTTTACTACCAGGTCTACGTAGCGCTGGCGGTAACGGAGTTCTGGATCATCGAATTTATCGTAAGCTACACCATCTTTATATTTTACGATAGGAAGCGGGCGGATAGATTTTGACAAAACAGTCAGTTTCTGTGCATGGATAGAAATTTCACCCATCTGAGTACGGAATACGAAACCTTCAATGCCGATAAAATCACCCAGGTCGAGCAGACGTTTGAATACTACATTGTATAAATCCTTGTTTTCATCAGGGCATATATCATCGCGGGTAATGTATATCTGAATACGACCTTTAGAGTCTTGTAACTCAACGAAAGAAGCCTTACCCATAACACGGCGTGACATGATACGTCCTGCAACAGATACTTTGCGCGGTTCTGCCTCGTCATCCTTAAATTCGGCTTTTATATCAGTCGAAAATGCATTGGTTACATACTCGGCAGCAGGGTACGGATCGATGCCCATCGCTCTCATTTCATTCAGACTGTTACGTCTGATAATCTCCTGTTCACTTAGTTCTAATACGTTCATTTGTTGATACATTAACTCAATTTCGCTACAAAAATAACAAAGTTTTTGTAAACAACATCTAAATCAGGCTACTTTTATTACCTTTGGGCGTACTGAATTTATGGAAACGGATATGGAAATGAATAAACAAACATCATTTATAAAGGTGACAGTCTTACAGACAGATATAGTTTGGGAGGAGGCGAAAGTAAACCGTATGGCTGTAGAACAGCTGATAGAAAAGCATTGTGATACGGATTTATTTGTTTTACCAGAAATGTTTTCTACCGGCTTCAGTATGAATCCGATGGAAATAGCCGAGGATGAAGGAGGAGAAACTTTGCAATGGATGTGCCGGATTGCTGCTTTGCGTCAGTGTGCTATAGCCGGAAGTCTTTCGGTTAGAGAGGCAGGGAAATTTTACAACCGTTTCTATTTTGTATGTCCTGACGGTACGGTGTATCATTATGATAAGCGGCATTTGTTTGGTTTTGGGGGTGAAGATAAGCAATACACTTCGGGAGATGAAAGAGTGATTGTTTCTTATAAAGGTTTTCGCTTTCTTTTACAAATATGTTACGATTTACGCTTTCCTGTATGGTCGCGTTGCCGGAATGATTATGATGCGGTTATATATGTAGCCAACTGGCCTGCCAGTCGTCGGGAGGTATGGAATATACTGCTGAAAGCTCGGGCACTTGAAAACCAGTGTTATGTAATAGGAGTGAATCGGGTAGGAAATGATCCGCAATGTCTGTACGATGGTGGAAGTATGATAATCAGTCCTTATGGTAAGATATTGGTTGCGTGCACTGACGGTAAAGAAGAGGTAGCAGGAGCATTGCTTGCCCGTGAACCGTTGGACAGCTTCAGAAAACGTTTTCCTGTTTTAGATGATGGAGATGACTTTGAACTGCTATAGATGAAATAGGCATTTATTAAAGACAGAAATATTATGATGAATATTAAGAAACTTATTTCTGCTTCCATGGTTGCTGTAGCGTTAAGCGGATGCCAGAGAGAGGCTGTAAAACCAAATGTGTTGTTTATTTTAGTCGATGATATGCAGGCTGATGCCATTGCTGCATTGGGGAACAGAGATACCTATACTCCGAATATCGATAGACTGATTAATGAAGGTGTGGTGTTTACAAGAACTTATACCAATGGAGCTTTGTGTGGAGCTTTATCCATGCCTAGTCGTGCTATGTTGCTTACTGGAAGGGGAGTGTTCGAGGTACAAAGTGATGGAATGAAGATACCAGCTTCGCAGATCACATTGCCTGAGCATTTGAAAAATAACGGTTACCGGACATTTGCTACGGGGAAATGGCATTCAGACCATGCTTCATTTGCTCGTTCCTTTACCGAAGGAGATAATATTTTTTTCGGAGGAATGCATCCTTATGAAGAAAATGGACATTGTGCTCCTCGCTTACATCATTTTGACCCGACTGGAAAATATGATGAGCCGCCTTTTGTAGGGCAAAACTTTTCTTCGAAAATGTATGCTGATGCAGCCATAAATTTTCTGAAGACTACGGAACATGATAATCAGCCGTTTATGGCATTTGTCTCTTTCACTTCTCCTCATGATCCGAGAAATATTTTGCCTGATTATGGAAAGAAATATAGTCCGGCAGGACTTTCTGTTCCGGATAATTTTCTGCCAGAGCATCCGTTTGATAATGGAGAATTAAATATTCGGGATGAACAATTGTTACCTGTCCCCCGTACTCCTGAGCAGTTGAAGAAAGAATTGTCTTTATATTATGGAATGGTAAGTGAGGTTGATTTACAGATTGGAAGAGTTGTCGATGCTTTGGAAGAAAGTGGAAATATGGATAATACGATTATTGTATTTGCATCAGATAATGGACTGGCTATGGGGCAGAATGGACTAATCGGTAAACAAAGTCTGTATGAGCATAGCGTTGGAGTACCGATGGCTATTATCACTCCGGATGGTTTGTCGTCAGGTAAACGTTCAGATGCTTTGTGCTATTTGTATGATCTTTATCCTACCTTGTGTGATTTGATGGGATTGGACGTACCTGTATCCGTTACTGGCAAGTCGTTGAAACCGGTTATGGAAGGAAAACAGGAACAGATACGTGAACAGGTTTTTCTTGCTTATTCCAATCAGCAGCGAGCTGTAGTTTCTGGTGATTATAAGTATATTATTTATAATGTGGAAGGTAAGATAACCGAACAGTTGTTCAATTTGCAGAAGGATCCGGGAGAACTGGTAAATCTGGCTGATGAGTTAACTGAAAAGAAGAATGAACTTCATGATTTGTTGATGAATCAAATGGTAGAGAATCATGATTTTTGTGACTTGACTCAACCTTTGTGGTGGAAAGATGGACATAAACTTACTTGGGATGAGTTAATTAACTTATATGTTTTCGAGTGAGAATTTGCTGTGATAAGTTAAAGCTGTTAGATATGATGAACTGGAAATATTTACTGACAGGGGTGTTGGCTGGTAGTACATTAGTCTTACGGGCTGCTGGCGAAGCAAAAGATGAACGTCCGAATATATTATTTATTTTAAGTGACGACCATACTTCTCAAACTTGGGGTATTTATGGTGGTATTTTATCAGAATATGCCCAGACAGAGAATATTCGTCGGCTTGCTGATGAAGGGGCAGTCTTGGATAATTGTTTCTGTACAAACTCTATATCTACACCGAGTCGTGCTGCTATATTAACAGGAAGGTATAGTCATTGCAATGGGGTATATACATTAGATGATACCTTGGATGTTTCCTTGCCTACTTTTGCGAAAGAATTACAGAAGGCTGGATATCACACCGGACTGGTAGGAAAGTGGCATTTGAAGTCACAACCTCAGGGTTTTGATTATTATTCTGTATTTCATGATCAGGGAGAATATCGTGATCCTACTTTCAAGAATAGTGATGATCCTTGGCCGGGACAGCGTAATTTTGGAGAGCGTATACATGGTTTTTCCACTGATATTGTAACAGAAAAAGCTATCAGATGGATGAAAGCTCAGGATAAAAGTCAGCCTTTTTTGATGTGTTGTCATTTTAAGGCCACCCATGAGCCTTATGATTTCCCGGAACGTATGCGACATTTATATGATGGCGTAGTGTTTCCTGAACCAGAGAATTTGTTAGACTGGGGGCCTGAAACCAACGGACGTACTTTCGTCGGACAAAAACTGGAAACTATCGGACACAATTGGGAGGTGGCTTCGGCTGATCCAGATAAATGGTGGTGTCGTTATCCGGAACTTCCTTTTACGACAAAAGGAATGAGCCGGATTGCTGCAAGAAAAGCTATTTATCAAAAACTGATCCGAGATTATTTACGCTGCGCTGCTACGGTAGATGATAATATTGGAAAACTGTTGGATGCTTTAGACGAAATGGGGATTGCAGATAATACTATTGTTGTCTATGTTGCTGATCAGGGATACTTTTTAGGAGAGCATGGATTTTATGACAAACGGATGTTTTATGAAGAATCGGCACGTATGCCATTTGTTATCCGTTATCCCAAATGTATTCCGGCTGGCAAGCGTGTGAACGAACTTGTTTTGAATGTAGATTTTGCTTCTACATTGTGTGATTTTGCCGGAGTAAAATCTCCGGAAGGTACACAGGGCAGAAGTTTTAAAGATGTTCTGGCAGGAAAAACTCCTAAGGACTGGCGGAAGAGTATTTATTACCGTTATTGGACTCAACATGATATCCGTCCGGCCCACATCGGTGTACGTAATGAGCGTTATAAGTTGATATTTTTGTATGGTGACCGATTGAATATGACAGGGTCTTCAGACTACAAATCAACTCCATCTTGGGAGTTTTACGATTTACAGAAAGATCCGAAAGAAAATCATAATGCTTACGGGGAGAAAGAATATGAATCGGTAATTCGTGAAATGAAAAAAGAAATGATGCGCTTGCGCGAAAAGGTGAAAGATACGGATGAGGGAGAAATAAGAATGATGGAAATTTTAAGAAAAGAAGGACTGGAAAAATAAGTCTTTATAATTGATATATAGGTTGTTAAACAAAGATGAAGATGTTCTCTCCGATTCATGATATCGAATCGGAGAAAATGTCCTCATCTTTTTAATTTTTATGTACGAACTTTCAGGAAAAGATGAAGATGTTTTCATTAAAATAAGCTGAAAAACAGATGCGCATTTGTTGAAAGTGCATAAAAAACGTATCTTTGTACATCTTTCGTCTCAAAATAAAAACAATCAGATTTTATGTATACGAATAAAGAAATATGGAATGTCACTTACCCGATATTCTTGGGGTTGCTTGCGCAAAATGTTATCAATGTCACCGACACGGCTTTTTTAGGACATGTGGGTGAGGTAGCTTTGGGTGCAGCCGCAATGGGAGGACTGCTATATATCTGTGTATATACCGTAGCATTCGGGTTCAGTGTCGGTTCGCAGATTTTGATAGCCCGTCGTAATGGGGAAGGGAATTTTCATGCCATAGGACCGGTTATGTGGCAGGGTACAGCATTCAGTTTGGGGATGGGAGTAGCTTTACTTGCCATATTGCTGGTATGTGCCGAACCATTGATTCGTCTGCTGATTACTTCGGATACGATTTTTTATGCTACATACGAGTTTTTTACATGGCGTATCTGGGGATTTCTTTTTGCCTTTGTCAATGTCATGTTCCGTGCGCTTTATATAGGTATAACCAAGACAAAGGTACTGACCATGAATGCTGTCGTCATGGCCTTGGTGAATGTATTCCTCGACTATGCGATGATATTCGGAAAGTGTGGATTCCCTGAAATGGGAATACGTGGAGCGGCATTGGCATCGGTTATAGCAGAAGCATCTTCTATGCTGTTTTTTATTGTGTATACGTATGGTAAAATTGACTTGAAGAAATATGGGCTGAATCGTTTCGGACATTTTGACTGGGATATGGTGATGCGTATCTTGCGCATTTCCTGCTTCACCATGGTGCAGTATTTTCTTTCCATGGCCATCTGGTTTGTATTTTTCATGGCACTTGAACGACTCGGACAACGGCAGCTTGCCATTGCCAACATTGTGCGTAGCGTATATGTTGTGCTGTTAATACCTGTCCAGTCGCTTTCTACTACGGCAAATACACTGGTCAGCAATCTGATTGGTTCGGGAGGAGTAGCAGGAGTTGTCAGATTACTGCATAAAATAGCCCGGATGTCATTCCTTATTATGGTAGTATGTGTGGCCCTTTGTGTTATCTTCCCTCAGGCTATTTTGTCGGTTTATACCAATGAGGAAGCACTGCTTCTTGAATCGGTTCCGGCATTATATGTCGTTTGCGGTGCAATGTTGATAGCTGCTCTTGCAAATATTTATTTCAATGGAATTTCGGGTACGGGTAATACACAGGCTGCTTTGGGACTGGAAGTCGGAGTACAGATCTTTTATGCATTGTATATTATTGTAGTAGGAATGATGCTTCGTGCTCCGGTAGATGTTTGTTTTACTACCGAAGTCATCTATTATTCGTTAATGCTGACATTCAGCGTTATTTACTTGAAAAAGGCGAAATGGCAGAATAAAAAGATTTGATGCATCCGATTATTTTTGTAATTTTGCGCCCTGACAAATTGGAAAAATAAAAAACAAGAAAAATATATGTTCGATAATTTAAGTGAAAGACTAGAACGGTCGTTTAAAATATTGAAAGGTGAAGGTAAAATCACCGAGATCAATGTGGCCGAAACGTTGAAAGACGTACGTCGTGCATTGCTGGATGCCGATGTGAACTATAAGGTAGCAAAGAGCTTTACCGACACTGTAAAGGAAAAAGCTTTAGGACAAAACGTGTTGACTGCCGTTAAGCCTAGCCAGTTGATGGTTAAGATTGTGCATGATGAGCTGACCAAACTGATGGGTGGCGATACTGCCGAAATCGAATTGAAAGGTCGTCCTGCCGTAATCCTGATGTCAGGTTTGCAAGGTTCTGGTAAGACAACTTTCTCAGGAAAGCTGGCACGCATGCTGAAAACCAAGAAAAACCGTAAGCCGTTGCTGGTTGCCTGCGACGTATATCGTCCTGCTGCTATCGAACAGCTGAAAGTATTGGGACAGCAGATCGAAGTGCCTGTATATTGCGAATTGGATAGCAAAGATCCTGTTCAGATTGCACTGAATGCCATTCAGGAAGCAAAGGCAAAAGGTTATGACTTGGTTATTGTCGATACAGCGGGACGTCTTGCTGTAGACGAACAGATGATGAACGAGATTGAAGCAATTAAAAATGCAATCAATCCGGATGAAACGTTGTTTGTTGTTGACTCAATGACTGGTCAGGATGCAGTAAATACAGCTCGCGAATTTAACGAACGTCTGGACTTCAACGGTGTAGTTCTTACTAAGTTGGATGGTGATACTCGTGGTGGTGCTGCTCTGTCTATCCGTACCGTTGTGAACAAGCCTATCAAGTTTGTGGGAACAGGTGAAAAGCTTGATGCAATCGATCAGTTCCATCCGGCCCGTATGGCAGACCGTATCCTTGGTATGGGTGATATCGTTTCATTGGTAGAACGTGCACAGGAACAATACGACGAAGAAGAAGCAAAACGTCTTCAGAAAAAAATTCAGAAAAACCAGTTCGACTTTAATGACTTCCTGACTCAGATTCATCAGATTAAGAAGATGGGTAACTTGAAGGAACTTGCTTCTATGATTCCGGGTGTAGGAAAAGCCATTAAAGATATTGATATCGATGATAATGCATTCAAGAGTATTGAGGCTATTATTTATTCAATGACTCCGGAAGAACGTACTCATCCTGAAATCCTGAATGGAACTCGCCGTACACGTATTGCTAAGGGTAGTGGTACAAGCATTCAGGAAGTAAACCGTTTGCTGAAACAGTTTGACCAGACTCGCAAGATGATGAAGATGGTTACCGGCAGCAAGATGGCAGGCATGATGCAGAAGATGAAAAAGAAATAAAATATTTTTTACCCTCTCTGGTACGGAAGCAGATGGGTCTGTTTTACGTGCCGGTTAGAAGCGAGGAGAGAGAATCAGCAGATGGAAAGATTCTTTCTCCTCGCTTGTTTTTATATGATCTTGATCAGGACTTATTCATGAAGAAATGACTTGGCAGTAAGTTAAAATCGTAATCATGTGAGAATATCTTTGGATAATCTGAAAAAATCTGTTATTTTAGAAAGGTTTTGGCAAGTGGAAGATCTAGTATAATCAGATATTTAAACTACATAACGATGAAAAGGACTAAGATATGGAGCTATGCTTTCGGTGTGACTATGGTATTGTCACTTGCTGGTTGCGGTAATAGTGCCAAGAAACAGGTTAATGAAAAAATGAATGCAGATAGTATGAGTGTAATAAGTAATCAAGTTGGTTTGCAGGAAGATAGTGCTTTGTCGACGTTGGTACTCGACGGAGTAAAAGCTACATGGATTCGTGATAACGCTTCTGCGAAACTGATGCCTCCTTCACTCTTTCCGGATGCTGGTGAGGACTTGATGAAAAAACTTTCGCTCGAAAACGGAATACCTTCTTCCATTAGTACGTTTTTGATAGAAAGCAATGGTATACAAATTCTTTTTGATACGGGAATGGGGGCATCCGATAGTCGCTTATTGGCTGGGTTACATGCTTTAGGGATTACTCCTGCCGACATTAAATATATATATCTTACTCATTTTCATGGTGATCATATCGGAGGACTGATGAAAAACGATAGTGTAGTGTTTCCTCATGCTGAAATTTATGCTTCTAAGGCTGAGTATGATAGTTGGATGAAAATGGAAGCCGAAAAGAACGGACAAGTTGTGAGAGCCATGAATGCATATAAGGACCGTTTGCACCTGTTTGCTTTTGGTGATACGTTGCCGGGAAAAGTGGTAGCAATGGAAGCTGTTGGACATACTCCCGGACATACTGTTTTTCAGGCAGGTAAATTATTGATAATTGGAGATTTGATTCATGGAGCAGCTCTGCAATTGGAACATCCGGAGATTTGTGCTACCTATGATATGGATAAGCAGGAAGCAATAAAGACTCGTAAAAACTTATTGCAGTATGCTCGCGAGAATGGACTGGTTATAGCAGGTATGCATTTGCCAGTTCCTGCATTTATAAAATAAATAAGCATGCCGGTATGAATTGTCAGGTATTATAGATTTCTGTCACTCATACCGGTATGTTTTTATCTGATCTTTAAATTTTATTGTCCAGCCAGGCATCAATCAGTTGGCGGGCAATGCTGAGCTTTTTCGGTATTTCCGGCAGGTTATTTCGGTTGTAAAAGGCTCCTGCACTCAGTTCTTCATCCTGCAACTTGATGGTTCCGCTTTCGTATTCGGCATAATATCCTACCATGATTCCGCTGGGGTAGGGCCACGGTTGACTGCCGAAATATTTCAGGTTTTTTATGGTCAGTCCTGTTTCTTCCATGACTTCGCGGTGAACACACTCTTCCAACGTTTCTCCTGGTTCGAGAAAACCGGCTACCAATCCTTTAAACGTCCCCCGGAAGTTGCGGGCATGTACGAGCAAGATACTGTCTTCCTTTTTAATAAGTACAATGACCGCCGGAGAAATACGCGGATAAAACTCCTGCCGGCATTCCGGACATCGTTTGGCTATGGGGGAAACCTGTACCGTAGGTACACCACACATGGGGCAATAACGGCTGTTCTTGTCCCAGTTCAATATTTGTGAAGCTTTTCCGCCACGCTTGTATTCTTCCAGAGGAAGTACATCGAAAGAAGCACGCAAGTCCTTCATCATGCGTGGACTGTTTTCATCTCCACTTACTGGAATATGAATAGCATACGTCTTGGCAGGATAACCGTTTATCTCTCCGATGGTATGAATGGTACTTCCGACGGGAACCTCAACCGGAGGTTCAGGTCCGTAAGGAATATGATATCCGTCTTCTTTTTTTTCTATCAAAACCTGTCCGCTGTTGAAGACGAACCATCCGCATGTTTGTTTTTCTGTTTCCATCAATTAAGTCCTTTCATTGTAAGCTGGATGCGCTTGCGTTCATGGTCAATACTGAGTACACGTACGCGTACATGCTGGTGCATACTGACTACTGTTGTCGGGTCGCTGACAAACTTATCGGCAAGCTGGGAGATATGTACCAGTCCGTTTTCTTTAACCCCTATATCTACGAAGCATCCGAAATTGGTAATGTTGTTGATGATGCCCGGCAATTCCATACCTTCCCGCAGGTCGTCGATAGTCTGCACATTCTTGTCAAATTCGAAGACCTGAATCTTTTGGCGCGGGTCACGTCCCGGTTTATCCAGCTCTTGTAGAATATCAGTCAGTGTAGGCAGTCCTACGGTATCAGTTACATAGTTTTTTATGTCTATTTGGCTACGTAATTCCTTGTTTTTTATCAGGTCGGCAACGGAGCATTTCAAGTCCTTTGCCATCTTTTCTACTATGGCATAACTTTCCGGATGTACAGCCGAATTGTCGAGCGGGTTGTCTGCTTGCGGAATACGCAAGAATCCGGCACACTGTTCAAACGCCTTTGCTCCCATACGCGGTACCTTCAGCAGTTCTTTACGCGAATGGAATGCTCCGTTTTCCGTACGGTAATCTACAATGTTTTGAGCCAGCGTCGGTCCCAGTCCCGATACATATGTCAACAGATGTTTGCTGGCCGTATTGACATTTACTCCGACAAGGTTTACGCAACTCTCTACTGTCTGGTCGAGTGATGCCTTCAGTTTACTTTGATCTACATCGTGCTGATATTGTCCCACACCAATAGATTTGGCATCTATCTTGACTAGTTCGGCAAGGGGGTCCATCAGTCGGCGACCGATTGACACAGCTCCTCGCACAGTTACGTCATATTCAGGAAACTCATCTCGTGCGATTTTCGATGCAGAATAGATGGAGGCGCCGTCTTCGCTGACAACAAACACCTGCACTTCGCGGTCGTATCGTTGAGAAGTGACGAAACGTTCGGTTTCGCGGCTTGCCGTACCATTTCCGATGGCGATGGCTTCTATCTTATATTGTTCGACGAGTTTGACAAGCTTGCGTCCGGCCAGAGCTGTTTCCGATTTGGGTGGATGCGGATAAATTGCTTCATTGTGCAGCAATGTACCTTGGGCGTCCAGACAGACAACTTTGCAACCGGTACGATATCCCGGATCGATACCCATTGTGCGCTTTTGTCCCAGAGGAGGAGCAAGCAACAGTTGCCGGAGATTTTCAGCAAAGACACGGATAGCCTCTTCGTCTGCCTTTTCCTTGCTGAGTGCGGAAAATTCTGTTTCTATAGCGGGTTTCAACAGACGTTTGTATGCGTCGTTCACGGCTTCTGTTACTTGTGCGGAACATTCTCCGTTTCCATGTACATACTGTCTTTCCAATCGTTCGGTACATGCTGATTCATCGTCGGGAGTGATGGATACTTTCAGGATACCTTCGGCTTCTCCACGGCGGATGGCGAGCAGACGGTGAGAGGTACACTTCTTCAACGGTTCACTGAAGTCGAAGTAGTCGCGGTATTTTAAGGCTGCTTCTTCTTTTTCTTTGCCCTTGACTACTTTCGATGTAATCATAGCCTGACGGCTAAACTGGTTTCGTATCAGATTACGGGCACGTTCATCCTCATTCACTTGTTCGGCAATGATGTCGCGTGCTCCTTTCAGAGCATCCTCTTCGTCCTTGACATCTCCCTTGACAAACTGGCGTACCCGGGCAGATAAGTTGTTTTCCCGCTGCATCAATAGTAGCATGGCAAGCGGTTCCAGTCCCTTCTGGCGTGCAGCCTCGGCACGAGTTTTTCGTTTGGGCTTAAAAGGCAGGTAAATATCTTCCAGTTCTGTCGCATCCCAACAATTGGAAATGCGTTCTCGTAAAGTGTCTGTCAGTTTTCCTTGTTCTTCGATGGTAGAAAGAATCGTTTCCTTTCGTTTGGCAAGTTCACAGAGCTTTTCGTAACGCGTATGGATATCTCCTATCTGTACTTCGTCGAGGCCTCCGGTTGCTTCTTTTCGGTAACGGCTTATAAAAGGTATTGTAGCACCTCCCTGAAGCAGTTTCAATGTGTTTTCTACCCGATGGACAGGTAGCTTCAGGGCTGTGGCAATCATTTGACTGAATTGTTCCATGTATATGTTTTTCTAATAATGTGGCACAAATGTAATTAAAAAAAGGATTCGAGGGAGGAGAGGACTCATTTTGAAAATAATTTAAGAGATGGTTTTAAGCTTTATTCGGATTTGAAAGACGTTTTCGAGGATTGAAAATGTTCGCTAAAGAAGGCGTGAATAGCAACTGACATTACGTATAGGAAAGTTCAAACAGGTGGATGCACAGAAAGAGGAACCCGAAGAATATTTGCTGGCTAAAGCTTTGAAAGCGGAAATAGATACAATGAACCTTTTTCCAAAACCATTTGTTACTTGTTAATATAAGATATTATTCCGGAAATATTATATGATAACTTAAACTAACGCTATGACTTATGAATAAAAAAACAAGATTATGGTGCATAATCCTTTTTTCTTTTTTAGGCACATCGGTAGCAATGGCGCAGAAGTCAGAGAAAGACCGGCATTGGGTATGGGAACTCTATGGTGGCGCGAACAATTATATGACATGGGAAATAGAAACGGATGTCGTATATAAACCTTGGCGTTTTATTGGAGTTGGAGCAGGCTTTTTTTTACTCCTCCAATAGATGGAAATAAGACTTATTCTGGAGAAGCAAGAGATAAAAACTTGCGCTGGCAGATTGAGGAAAACCGTTTGATGTATTTGTTTGCGTTCCGGTCGGGAGTTTATCTGTATTCGCCTCCTGTTTATCTGAATCATGACCATGATGTGGCATTATCGTTTCGTGTGTCTCCTGGAGTTACCATTCCTTTGCCTCCCAATTTAAGTACTAGTGTAGATTATGTTCCGAAGGATGCGATTATCCATGTACCCGCCACTTCAGGAGAAGTCAGTAATTCGCATGCGAAGGCATGTTATTATCATGTGAGATTTGCTATGGCTTTGGAAGTGGAACGTGTATCGGTATTGCTTGGGTATACGACCTCCGATTATGATTTATACGGAGGAAGCCGTAATATGATAGTCGAAGGACAAAAAATAGAATTACCTCGAAAAAAGCAGGCAGGAACTTTCTTTATCGGGCTGACCTACGATTTCTGATACATATTGAAGAAAACAGGACCTCATAACCCCTTTTTATAAAAATACCCCCGCCATAAATTTTTATAGCGGGGGTAAATTATACATTATGGGAATTATCTGCGGTAGAAACGCAACTCATTTTCCAGACTTCTTACTTTATTTTGTAAATTTCGTATTTTTGTCAGCAAATGGCGGATAGCATCGATTCCTTCTATATTGATGGACAAGTCATAATATAAATGAGTATACCTTTCCAGTTCATTCAGCTGAGAAGCCGGAAAATAACTGGTATCATCTATTACTTCGATATCTATCAGACCGTCTTCACCCAGCATGAGGATGAAGTCGGGTTCGATATTGCAATGTGTGCAATAGTCGTTTATGATGATTAAATCGTTCTGCATAGTCGTACGGTTTTAAATTATCCTTGCTGCAACTGTCGGAACAGGTCTTTCTGCTTTTCCGTCAGTGTAGTAGGAATTGTTACATGATAAGTTACAATCAAATCGCCTGTGACGCCTTCCTGCTTGTATACAGGAAATCCTTTTCCTTTCAGACGAACTTTAGCGTCATTCTGAGTACCCGGACGAACTTTCAGTTTTACTTGTCCGTCTAATGTGTTGACTGTAACTTCACCTCCCAGTACGGCAGTGTATAAGTCGATTGTTACATCTGTGTACAAGTCATTTTCTTTCCGTTTAAAGACAGGGTCGTCAGGAATAACGAAAGTGATATACAAATCTCCGTCGGGTCCTCCGTTTGTTCCTTTACCTCCATGTCCCTTCAGTTTGATAACCTGACCGTCTGCTACTCCGGCTGGAACTGTAATACGTAATGTTTCACCGTTGATGCTGAATGTTTGTTTATGAGTGGTTGCAGCCTCACGTAGAGACAACTGTAGAGAAGCCTCAATATCTTGCCCTCTGAATCCGCCTCTTGCATTACGTCCTCTGCCGGCTCCATGCCCGAACAGTTCTTCGAAGAAATCAGAGAATCCACTGGCATTTCCACCAAATCCATGCATACCTTCTCCTCCGAATCCACTTGTAAAATGTTGTCCGTCGGTAGAATACCAATATTCACCGCCGTTACCTGTACCGCCTTGAGCACGATATGCTTGCTGTTGAGCTTCGAACTCGTCGGCGTGTTTCCAATTCTCCCCGTAAGCATCGTATTTCTTACGCTTTTCAGGGTCGCTCAGTACCTCGTTAGCTTCGTTTATCTCCTGAAACTTGTCCTTGGCCGTTGGGTCATTCGGATTTAAGTCCGGGTGGTATTTGCGAGCCAGCTTACGGTACGCTTTCTTGATTTCGTCTTGAGTTGCCGTTTTGTCAACTCCAAGAACTTTGTAATAGTCTATGTAAGCCATACAGTCTGTTTTTTTATTTGAGAATGAGGCAAAGAATGTGCCAGATAGTCCGTTTGTTAACAGACTTTTAACCATATTGAAAGGTATTTATCTTTTTGTGGGTTTTGCAGCTGGTAAAGTTCCATTATCTTTGTAGTTACTTATTGGATATACTATGAAAATGTGACATTTTGTCGTTTATATATCACTTAACCCGCTAGATTTATGATGAAACTATTTTCCAGGTTGATGCTTGTTCTTGCCTTAGGCGTTACAAGTCCTGCTTATGCTTCGCAAGACGGTGAAGTAACTTTGAAACTTATTGAAACGAGTGATGTGCACGGATGCTATTTCTCCTATGACTTTATAAGTATGAAGCCTCGCAAAGGAGGGCTGGCTTGTGTCAGTTCATTTGTAAAAGAACAGCGTGAGCAGTATGGAGATGGAGTTGTTCTGATGGATAATGGGGATATTTTACAAGGACAGCCCATTGCTTATTATTACAATTACATCGATACAACTTCTGTTCATGTAACTTCAGCGATGCTGAACTATATGAAATACGATGTAGGTACTATGGGAAATCATGATGTGGAGACTGGACATGCCGTGTACGACCGTTGGGTGAAACAGTGTGCTTTTCCTGTACTTGGGGCAAATATTGTGGACAATAAAACGGGAGAACCTTATCTTACTCCCTATAAAATAATCGAACGGAAAGGAGTAAAAATAGCAGTTTTAGGTATGATAACTCCTGCCATTCCTTCATGGCTTCCCGAACAGCTGTGGAACGGGCTGCATTTTGAAGACATGGAGGATTGCGCACGTAAATGGGTAAAGATTATCAAGGAAAAAGAGAATCCGGACGTTTTGATCGGATTATTTCATGCCGGACCTGAAGGTAATAAACTGGATAATGTTGTAGAGAATGGTTCGGGCGATGTAGCAAAAAATGTTCCGGGCTTCGATGTAGTATTTATGGGTCACGATCATGTGCGCCGGTGTGAGAAGATTGTCAATGTGGCAGGAGATTCTGTTTTACTCGTCGATCCTGCCAATGCGGCCAGATATGTTTCGGATGTTACAGTCAAAGTGACTAAAGCTGGAGGTAAGCTTGTGCGAAAATCTGTAGAGGGTGCTTTGGCAGATGTTTCCCGCTATGCTGCTGATGAGGATTTCATGCGGGAGTTTGCCGGACAATATCAGGCAACAGTCGACTTTGTATCTCGTAAGATTGGACGTATCGAAGAAACCATTACAACCAAAGATGCCTATTTGGGCCCTTCTGCATTTATCGATTTGCTTCATCAGTTGCAGCTTGATATTACGGGTGCCGATATATCTTTCTGTGCTCCTCTCTCGTTCTCAGCAGAAATCAAGAAAGGTGATATTTATATGAGTGATATGTTTAACTTGTATAAATACGAGAACCTGCTTTATACGATGAAGCTGACAGGTAAAGAAATCAAGGATTTTCTGGAAATGTCGTATGCTTTATGGACTAACCAGATGAAATCACCCGACGACCATTTAATGTTGTTTAATGAAGAAGATAAAGGGTTCGGCCGTTTTAAAAATCCAAGTTTCAATTTCGATTCGGCAGCAGGCATTATTTATACAGTGGATGTAACGAAACCTCAGGGTGAAAAAATCAAGATAGAAAGGATGGCAAACGGAGAGCCGTTTGATATGAATAAAACATATCAGGTAGCTGTTAATTCGTATCGTGGAAATGGTGGGGGAGATTTGCTGACAAAAGGTGCTGGTATTCCCAAGGCAGAACTGGCAAAACGTATCGTATACTCCACGGATAAAGATTTACGTTTTTATCTGATGAAACGGATAGAAGAAGTAAAAGTTCTCGATCCGAAGCCGCTGAATCAGTGGAAATTTATTCCGGAAGACTGGACTGTACCTGCATCGAAAAGAGATTATGATATTTTGTTTGGAGAGAAAAAAGCTGTGGAATGATACCTTGAGGGTGAAACTGAAATGAAATTTAATTCCGGAGAGCCTGAACTCATTCATTCTCTGATGATTTTGGTTGAAGAAGAGGGACGGAATTAGTATTTTACCGAAGTGTTCAGAGATTTATGGGCATGAATGACACAAAATATGCTGATATTTATCATAAAATATCAGCATATTTTTTATAAAGATGCTGTTCTTTTTTTTATCCTTCTGTAAATAGAAAAATGAAAAAAAATCTTATCGTTGAAAAAAATATCATTTTCATTTTGCAAGTTGAAATAAAACCGTAAATTTGCATCGCTTTTCATAAACAAATTATCGCCGAAATAACTCAGTTGGTAGAGTAACTCATTCGTAATGAGTAAGTCGCGGGTTCGAGTCCCGCTTTCGGCTCTTCAGAAAAAGAGATATACTGAAAATAAAAAGTATATCTCTTTTTATTTTTCTTTACCTCTTTTGAACTCTGTGTGATTTGATAAATGGTTATAAAAAATACTTTTTGTATTGCTATTTTAAACAATCTGTCCTAATTTTGCTGTCAAAATATTATAACTGATACATTTGTTACAACATGAAATATTCTTTTATATCGGCAGAAGAAGCTGCCGCCAGTATTCATAATGGAAACACGATAGGCATAGGAGGCTTCTCGTCTGTGGGAACACCTAAGGCTGTTCCGGCTGCTTTGGCCGTTTATGCCGAAAAACTACACAGTGAAGGTAAAGAGTTTAAAGTTGGACTTATAACCGGAGGAGCTACCGGAAGTCAAGTTGATTCTGCATTGGCACAGGCACATGCCGTAGCTTTTCGTACTCCTTTTCAGTCGAATAAAGAAATGCGTAATGCTATCAATGCAGGAGAAGTACAGTATTATGACGTGCATCTTTCGCAGATAGGTCAGGATGTACGTTACGGTTTTCTGGGAGATATAGATGTAGCTATTGTTGAGGCATCCGACATCACAGAAGAAGGAGATATTGTGCTTAGTACATCGGTCGGAATTTCTCCTACCTTGATACAGGTTGCCCATAAAGTTATTATTGAGTTAAACGAAGCCCATGCCAGCAAGTTGACCGGAATGCATGATATCTATATTCCTGATGCTCCACCATACCGAAGAGAGATTCCGATTTATCGGGTAAATGATCGCGCAGGAAGTATCAGTGTAAGGGTTAATCCGGAAAAGGTTGTAGGAGTGGTTCGCACGAATGAACGAGATCGGATAGCAGCTTTTACTCCACTGAATGATACTACTAGTCGGATTGGGCAGAATGTTGCAGATTTTCTTTTGGGAGAATATCAGCGGGGAGCCATACCACGAGAATTTCTGCCATTGCAGTCAGGGGTAGGTAATATAGCTAATGCTGTGTTAGGAGCATTGGGAGCCGATAAAAAACTCCCGGCATTTTCCATGTATACGGAAGTCATTCAAAATTCAGTTATCGATCTGATGATGCAAGAGCGCATCCGTTTTGTTGCCGGAAGTTCGTTGACATTGTCTGATGACCGTCTGGATATGCTTTACGATAATATTGACGTGATGAAAGAAAGAGTCTTGTTGCGTCCGCAGGAGATAACCAATCATCCCGAAATGATTCGTCGTTTGGGAATAATAGCGGTCAATACAGCCCTGGAAGCAGATATATTTGGCAATGTCAACAGTACACATGTCTTAGGCAGCAAGATGATGAATGGAATTGGAGGTTCGGCCGATTTTGCACGAAATGCCTATCTCTCCATATTTACTACTCCTTCTACGGCTAAAGATGGACTTATTTCATCGATTGTTCCTCATGTTTCGCATGTGGACAGTACTGAACACGATGTACGCATCTTGGTTACCGAGCAAGGCGTTGCCGATTTGCGTGGCAAGTCACCTTCACAGCGTGCACGTTGTATCATTGAAAACTGTGCTCATCCTGATTATAAAGAGCTGCTTTGGGATTATCTGAAGCTTTCGGAAGGAAAAAGATGTCATACTCCTATGTCATTGCGTAATGCACTGAAGATGCATATAGCGTTTGCTGAAACAGGAGATATGCGGAATACAAAGTTTGAAATGTAATGCTTTATAAAAAATACGGCATTTGTTCCATCAGAGGACAAATGCCGTATACTGTATTTTAGAATTCGAATTTCTCTATCTTCATTTCAGCCAGTTCTTCTATCTGTGGAACCAGTGTCATAAAGTGAGGAGTATGTTCATGAGCTGACAATGCTTCTGCATCTTTCCATGTTTCGCAAATCATCAGTACATCGTGGTGAGTTGCACTTTCGAATACATCGTAAGCAATACAGCCTTTATCTTTTTGAGATGCTGTTACAAGTTCTTTAGCAGCAGCGAGTAGTGCTTCACGTTTTTCTTCTTTTACTCTGATAAATACGTTTAGTCTGATCATAATATTGTATATATTTATATTGAATTATTATTTGCCTGAAACAGGCAGTTCTTTCTTTAAACAAATATAAAAGGCGAAAGATTATGATATTTGGATATCTTAACTTTTCGCCCTTTACTTACTCCTTATTTATATTGTCTGTATTACCATTCTACAAACTTACCTCTTGCTCTACGTTCTTTCAAGATAGCTGCAAGACGTTTGTTCTTTGATGACGCGATATATTTACGTCCGAAGATATTAGGAATAGCAACGCCTAGTGCAATACACATAATAACCAGTCCTGAGTTTACACCACTTTCGATAGCCTTCATCAGCGGGGTAACTTGATCGATTGACTGAACGTTCATATTGATTAAACCGAACAGCATGCGATACATCAATACTCCCGGAATCATAGGGATGACAGATGGGATGGTAAGCACATGGTTGGGCACATGGAACCAGTGTACGGCTTTAATTGCAATTAAGCTAACCAATACAGAACCGGCAAACGAACCGATAACCAGACCCATATCCAGACCAATGTTGTCTGTGCTTGGTCCAAGGTTTACGAAATTACGGGTACATACAGCGAGTATTCCTCCTATAGCTACTACCCATAATAACCGGCGTTGGATATTGAAGATCATAGAGAAGCCCATGGCCGAGATAGCTGCAGCAAGTGCATATTCCCAATAAGCGTGGTGAGGAACCATACTGATAGTCGGGAAGAAGTCGGCGATGCTACATAATTTTACAGCAAAGGCAATACCGAATGCCATAGCTGCCACCATTAACAAGGTATTGACAGCACGTACGATACCTACTTGTATGTAATTGTCGAGCATATCGTCTACAAAGTTAATCAATGGAACCCCCGGCACGATGAACAGTGCGCATGCCAGCAACGGATGCCACGGAGTATTAGTCCATTCGGCAGGAAGGAAGGTAGAGGCCCATGCTATCATAGTAGCAATGAATGCAGAAATGGCAATACCCATATAATGATTCAAGCCCGACTCGTTACATTTCTGTCTTACGCGCATACCGATAATAGCGGCAATAGACGCATATAAGAATGCCATCCAGTCGCAACCGAACTGAATACAGAATCCTCCACAGGCAAAACCTGCTCCGATAGCGACTTGTAGGGGAGTATAATTACGCTTCTTGGTACGTATTTTCTCTAGCTCTTCTTCATACTGGTCGAGCGTGTAGTCATTTTCTATAGCTCTCCATGAGAGTTTGCTCACTTCAGAAATAGCAGTCATGTTTACGCCATGTCCTTCGATTCGCTGGAATTTTGTAAACGAATAATCGCCGTCACTTACATTCACCATCAGCATGGTGAAACTTACGTTAATGTGCAACTTTTCTTCGGGAATACCTAAATAAGCTGCTGTACGCTTCATGTTTCTCACAATTCGATTGGTATCAGCCAAACTCTCTACCAAAAGTTTTCCTGTACGAAGCAAAAGATCAACTCGCCGGTGCAACTGCTGGTCGTGAACCTTTACAGTAGTTTCTAAATGTTCCTCTAATATCATTTTGTTTAAAGATTTTTTTCGGATGCAAAGTTAGCAAAAATATTATTCAGAGGCGAGCTTTCCCGTTCTGAAAGCATGAAAAAGATAGGAAAAACATCATGGGAATCTGAATGTTGGTGTTGATTCTTTTAGAAAAGAACGAGGAAAATATTTTGCATGTTTCTTTTTATAGGGAGATAGGAGAAGAGAAAATGGGGAATAAAAATGTGGCTTGATTGTGGATAATTTCCACAACTTATCAGAAAAATCCTCAACTTCTGTTTATATTCGTTTGTCATGATGCTCTGATTTTCAATATACAAAAATATTTTCGTACCTTTGGCACAAGTATTGCCCTTGTTCCTATGGCATCTAATAATAAAAAAATCAAAAAGAAAGTATGAAACGTTTTTTGACAAGGAAAGAATTAAAGTTAAAAAAGAAGCAGAGTATTTATGCTGCAATCGGCATCGTCATTATCATTGCACTTTATTTGTTTCTCACACGAGAAAAGCATGTTGAGCCTGAAGCTCCTATAGTTTGTGTTGCTCCTGTTCAGCAACAGGATGTAGAATTGTATGGAGAATACGTAGGCCGTATTCGTGCGCAACAATTCGTCGAGGTCCGTGCCCGTGTGGAAGGGTTCCTTGAACAGATGTTATTTGCCGAGGGTACATATGTAAAACGTAATCAGGTACTTTTTGTTATCAATCAAGACCAGTATCGTGCCAAAGCCGATAAGGTACGTGCGCAGTTGAAGAAAGATGAGGCTCAGGCCCGTAAGGCTGAACGTGACCTGGAACGTATCCGGCCATTGTATCAGCAGAATGCTGCCAGCCAGCTTGACCTTGATAATGCTGTAGCTGCATACGAAACGGCTGTGGCCAGTGTTGGTATGAGCCGTGCTGATCTGGATCAGGCAGAACTTGAATTGGGATATACGATTGTTCGTTCTCCTATTTCCGGTCAGATAAGTGAAAGACACGTCGATTTGGGAACTTTAGTAGGCGGAAGCGGTAAATCGTTGCTTGCTACTATCGTGAAAAGTGATACAGTGCTTGTCGATTTCAGTATGACGGCACTCGATTATCTGAAAAGTAAGGAGCGTAATGTTACATTGGGACAGAAAGATTCTACTCGCTCATGGCAGCCTACTGTTACTATTACTTTGCCCGACAACAGTGTATACGAACAGAAAGGTGTAGTAGATTTTGCGGAGCCTCAGGTTAATCCGAAAACCGGAACATTCTCCGTACGTGCAGAAATGGCAAATCCTGAGCATGTTCTTTTGCCGGGACAGTTTACCAAGGTAAAACTTTTGCTTGATGTACGTGAAAATGCTACCGTTGTTCCACAAAAATCATTGATTATAGAAAAGGGTGGAGCCTATGTTTTCGTAATGCGCCGTGACTCTACTGTAGAAAAGCGTTTTATCGAACTTGGACCTGAATTCCAGAATAATATGGTAGTAGAAAGAGGACTTGCACCGGGAGAAATGATTGTAACTGAAGGTTACCACAAACTGACTCCGGGACTGAAAGTCCGTGTAGGTGAGGCTCCGAAGGCAGAGTCGGAAGAGCAGAAAGAGGATTAACCATATTAACCCATTAAACTTTACGATTCATGAAAGTGAGTTTCTTTATCGACAGACCGGTCTTTTCGGCTGTCATCTCTATATTAATAGTTATTGTGGGTATTATCGGACTGCAAATGTTGCCGATAGACCAGTACCCTCAAATCACTCCTCCGGTAGTGAAGATCAGTGCATCTTATCCGGGTGCAAGTGCCGTGACTGTATCGCAGGCTGTTGCTACACCGATAGAGCAGGAACTTAACGGTACTCCTGGTATGCTTTATATGGAGTCGAACAGCTCCAACTCAGGAGGTTTCTCGGCAACTGTAACATTCGATATTTCAGCAGATCCTGATTTGGCTGCGGTAGAAATACAGAACCGTATCAAGCTGGCGGAATCGAGTCTTCCTGCCGAAGTTGTCCAAAATGGTATTTCGGTGGAAAAACAGGCAGCCAGCCAGTTGATGACCATCTGTCTTCGTTCGGATGATCCGAAGTTTGACGAAATTTATTTGAGTAACTTTGCGACAATCAATGTGCTCGACTTGCTTCGTCGTGTGCCTGGAGTAGGACGTGTGTCAAATATCGGTAGCCGCTATTACGCGATGCAGATATGGGTAGATCCGGCCAAACTGGCTAATTTTGGACTGACTGTACAGGATGTTCAGAATGCTTTAAAAGACCAGAACCGTGAGTCGGCAGCTGGTGTGCTGGGACAGCAGCCGGTCAGCGGATTGGATATTACCATCCCTATAACGGCTCAGGGCCGTCTTTCTACGGTTAGCCAGTTCGAAGAAATCGTGCTTCGTGCCAATGCCGACGGTTCGCTTATCCGTATGCGTGATGTTGCACGCGTTTCGCTTGAAGCTTCCTCGTATACTACGGAGAGTGGTATAAACGGAGGTAATGCGGCTGTATTAGGTATTTACATGTTGCCTGGTGCAAACGCAATGGATGTAGCAGAAAAAGTAAAGGAAACGATGGAGGAAATCAGTAAGAATTTCCCCGAAGGATTGCAGTATGAGATACCGTTTGATATAACGACATATATTTCAGAATCTATTCATGAGGTATATAAAACCTTGTTCGAGGCATTGGTTCTGGTTATTATCGTGGTATTCCTTTCTCTGCAAAGCTGGCGTGCAACGGTTATCCCGATTGTGGCTGTGCCCATCTCCTTGATCGGAACATTCGGTTTTATGCTTATATTCGGCTTCTCGCTCAATATGCTTACTTTGCTGGGATTGATTCTTGCCATCGGTATTGTGGTGGACGATGCCATTGTGGTAGTAGAAAATGTTGAACGTATCATGGAAGAAGAGAAGCTCAGTCCATATGAAGCTACTAAGAAAGCTATGGACGGACTGACAGGTGCTTTGATTGCAACTTCAATGGTTCTTGCGGCAGTATTCGTTCCGGTAAGTTTTCTGTCAGGTATTACAGGTCAGCTGTATCGCCAGTTCAGTGTGACTATTGCCGTATCTGTAATCCTTTCTACAGTTGTAGCATTGACTTTGAGCCCGGTAATGTGTTCGCTCATTTTGAAGCCAACCGATCCTAATAAGCCGAAAAATCGTGTGTTTACATTCATCAATAAATGGCTTGCTATTGGAAATACTAAATATGTAGCAGGTATAAAGCGAGTTGTTAAACATCCGCGTCGGGTGATAGTCGGTTTCGGTATCGTAATTATATGTATATTTATGTTCCACCGTCTGGTTCCTACCAGCTTCCTTCCTACTGAAGATCAGGGATTCTTTACTGTAGAGCTTGAACTTCCGGAAGGTACTACACTGGAAAGAACCCGTGAGGTAACCGACAGAGCTGTAGCTTTCCTGATGAAAGATCCGTCTGTAGAATATGTTCAGAACGTTACCGGTAGTAGTCCGCGTGTAGGAACCAGTCAGGCCCGCAGTCAGCTTACCGTGATACTGAAAGAATGGAAACAGCGAGATGATACAACTATCGGACAAATCATGCAGGATGTTCAGGATGAACTGAAGCAGTATCCTGAGTGCAAGGTCTATTTGTCTACTCCTCCTGTTATTCCGGGGTTGGGTACTTCAGGTGGTTTCGAAATGCAGCTTGAGGCTCGTGGAGATGCAACTTATGATGATCTGGTTCGTGCTACCGATACATTGATGTATTATGCTTCGCAACGTAAGGAGTTTGCAGGGCTTTCTACTTCGTTGCAGGCTGAAATACCTCAGTTGTATTTCGATGTTGACCGTGATAAAGTCAAATTGTCGGGAGTCCCGATGGCAGATGTCTTCTCTACCATGAAAGCTTATACAGGTTCGGTATATGTGAACGACTTTAATATGTTCAACCGTATTTATCGTGTATATATTCAGGCTGAGGCCCCTTATCGTGAGCACCGTGACAATATCGGCTTGTATTTCGTGAGAGGAAGTGACGGCGATATGATTCCGCTGACTTCACTGGGTACAACCGATTATACGACTGGTCCGGGTAGTATTAAGCGATTCAATATGTTTAATACTTCCATTATTCGCGGTACGGCAGCCAATGGCGCCAGCTCCGGACAGGTAATGGAGATTCTGGAACAGATTGCACGCGAAAAACTTCCAAGTAACATTGGTGTTGAGTGGAGTGGACTTTCTTATCAGGAAAAGCAGGCGGGAGGTCAGACCGGAGCCATTATCGCATTGGTATTCTTGTTCGTATTTTTGTTCCTTGCTGCACTGTATGAAAGTTGGAGTATTCCTATTGCCGTGCTTATTTCACTTCCGGTAGCTGTGCTTGGAGCGTACGCCGGCGTAGCTTTATGTGGATTGGAAAATGATACCTATTTCCAGATTGGTTTGGTTATGTTGATTGGTCTGGCAGCCAAGAATGCCATTTTGATTGTTGAGTTTGCCAAAGAGGAAGTAGATAATGGAAAAGATCTGGTGGAAGCAGCTTTGCATGCAGCTCATCTTCGTTTCCGTCCTATCCTGATGACATCACTGGCTTTCATTCTGGGTATGGTTCCTATGGTTATTGCAACCGGACCGGGTTCGGCCAGCCGTCAAGCTATCGGAACGGGTGTATTCTTTGGTATGATTGTCGCCGTGACGGTAGGTATCTTGCTTGTGCCTTTCTTCTTTGTGATGATTTATAAGGCGAAAAACAAGCTGAAAACAAAAAAAGCTAATTAACAAAACCTGAAACGTATGAAACGAACGAAATATACTTATCGCTTTTTATACATGCTGACAACTCTGTTGTTTTTGGGCAGTTGTCAGTTGGGCAAACATTATACTCGTCCGAAACTGGACTTGCCCGATGTGCTCGACAGCATGAGTGTAGACACAGTTTCCATCGGAGATTATCCGTGGGAACAGCTCTACACCGATACGACCTTGCAAGGATTGATACGTAAGACCTTGTCGTATAATAAAGATATGCTGATAGCCGCAGCGCGTGTTAAGGAGTTGGCTGCAATGAAACGCATTGATTATGCAAATATGTTCCCGGCAGTCGGTGCAAAGGTGTATGCTGAGAAGGAAGCAGAAAATTATGGAGGCAATCATTATAAATCCGGTTATGAGATTGATGCCAAGGCTTCTGTTTCGTGGGAGCTTGATTTATGGGGCAATCTTCGTTGGGCACGCGATAAGAGTCTTGCCGAATTTGTGGGATCTGTCGAAAATCAGCGTGCGCTTCGTATGAGTCTGGTTGCACAGGTTGCTCAGGCTTACTTTGAGCTGGTTGCGTTGGATAATGAATTGTCTATCGTGCAAAAGACAGTAGATGCTCGTCGGGAAAGTTTGCATTTGGCGCGCGTGCGTTACGAAGGTGGACTGACTTCTGAAACTGCTTTTCGTCAGGCACAGGTGGAGTTGGCACGAACAGCAACATTGGTTCCTGATTTGGAGCGTAAGATTTCTCTGAAAGAAAATGAAATTGCATTTTTGAGTGGCGAATATCCACATCATATCAAACGTTCGGTGTTGCCCGAAGATGTTATGCTTTCTGCCAGTTTACCTGTAGGTTTGCCTTCAGCACTGCTGGAGCGCCGGCCGGATATCCGTCAGGCAGAGCAGGCTGTCATTGCTGCAAATGCTGCGGTAGGAGTGGCTTTTACCAATTTGTTCCCTCGCATAACATTGACTGCTACTTATGGCAGCGAGAGTGCTGCATTGAGTGATGTACTGAAATCGCCTTACCATTTGTTGAGTGCTAACATTCTGCAACCGATTTTTGCTATGGGAAAGAATCGTGCGATGCTGAAAGCAAAGAAGGCAGCTTGCGAACAAGCAGCTTATGCATACGAAAAAGCTGTACTGAATGCCTTTAAAGATGCTTATAATGCCATAGCCGAATTTAATAAGATAAAGGAAATCTATGAAACTCGTCTGCGTCTTGAACAGGCATCGAAAAGTACTCTTGACCTTGCACAGCTTCAATATCTGAACGGAGTTATCGGTTATATGGATTTGCTGGATGCACAACGTGGATATCTGGACGCTCAGATAGGTTTGAGTAATGCCGTACGCGACAAGCAGATTAGTATGGTAAATCTTTATAAAGCACTTGGAGGAGGCTGGCAAGAATAACCTGTATGACCTGTTTTTTACAGTTGGGAGATAAGTTTTTAAAAAAGATGTAGATTATTTTAAGAAACATATTCGAAATATGCCAATAAATCTTTATCTTTGCATCCCGAATTGTGATGTACCCTAATGTGTAGTTTAGTGAAACAGGTAAAGAAAAAAGGTTTTACTCCGGATTCGAGATTGCAGAATTTGATTCAGGCAGTGGTGGAAAACAGAGGTCTTTTCGGGATTTTGTTTTCCTCGAAGCTTTCCTTTTTTCTGAATAATGCTACATTAGGCATTACTCATTCTGATTTTTTCTTTTGTAAGATTTTAAGCAAATGCGTTAATAATAAAAATACCTGGAATTACTTTTCAGTAAGTTCAGGTATTTTTGTATATATAGAGTAGCCAACTAAACGATACGAAATAATATGGAACCGCTAAAGCATGAATGTGGAGTAGCGATGATTCGCTTGCTGAAACCACTAGAGTATTATCAGGAAAAGTATGGCACGTGGATGTACGGGCTTAATAAGTTGTATTTGCTGATGGAAAAACAGCATAATCGCGGTCAGGAAGCTGCGGGGCTTGCGTGTGTAAAACTTCAGGCTGATCCGGGAGAGGAATATATGTTCCGCGAAAGAGGATTGGGAGCTGGAGCCATTACTGAAATATTCGGAACGGTACACAGCTATTTCAAAGATCTTACAGCCGAACAGCTTCATGATGCTGAATATGCGAAAAAGTGCTTGCCCTTTGCCGGAGAGCTCTATATGGGACACTTACGTTATTCTACAACAGGAAAGAGTGGTATTTCGTATGTACATCCTTTTCTGCGTCGCAATAACTGGCGTGCCAAGAATCTTGCTTTGTGCGGAAACTTCAATCTGACAAATGTGGATGAAATATTCGCCGACATTACTGCCTTCGGACAGCATCCTCGTAAATATGCCGATACATATATCATGTTGGAACAGGTGGGACATCGCCTGGACCGTGAAGTGGAGCGTCTTTACAATGAGTGTAAGGCTGAAGGGCTGGAGGGTATGGATATTACACATGCTATTGAAGACCGTATTGATTTGACTAACGTATTGAAGACATCCAGTCCGAAGTGGGATGGAGGTTATGTGATATGTGGGCTGACTGGTAGCGGTGAAAGTTTTGCTGTACGTGATCCATGGGGCATCCGTCCGGGATTCTGGTATATGGATGAAGAAATCATGGTGCTGGCATCCGAACGTCCGGTTATACAGACAGCATTGAATGTGCCGGCTGACAGTATTCATGAGTTACTGCCCGGACAAGCTATTCTGGTAGACAAAAAGGGAGAAATGCGTCTGGCTCAAATCAATGAGCCGAAAGAAAAGAAGGCTTGTTCGTTCGAACGGATTTATTTCAGTCGAGGAAGTGATATCGATATTTACCGCGAACGTAAACTGTTGGGTAAGAAACTGGTTAATCCGATACTGAAGGCAATAGACTACGATGTAGTACATACCGTATTCTCTTTTATACCGAATACAGCAGAAGTTGCCTTTTATGGAATGTTGGAAGGTTTCGATAACTATCTGAATGAACTGAAAGTGCAGCGTATTGAGGCCCTGGGACACAAGCCGAGTCATACAGAATTGGAGCAGATTCTGTCACAGCGTATACGTAGTGAGAAAGTTGCAATCAAGGATATCAAATTGCGTACTTTCATTGCTGAAGGAAATACACGTAATGACCTTGCTACACATGTGTACGATATAACTTATGGCAGCTTGATTCCTTATGAAGACAATCTGGTTATTATAGACGACAGTATCGTACGTGGTACTACCTTGAAGCAGAGTATTATCAGCATACTCGACCGTCTTCATCCGAAGAAAATTGTGATTGTATCTTCTTCTCCACAGGTGCGCTATCCTGATTATTACGGTATTGATATGGCAAGTATGGAACAGTTTATTGCTTTCAAGGCCGCGATAGCATTGCTTGAAGAGAGAGGAATGCAGCATGTGATAGAAGAAGCATACCGTAAGTCGAAAGCACAGCTTGGACTTCCGAAGGAAGAGATGGTGAATTACGTGAAAGAAATTTATGCTCCATTCACCGACGAAGAAATTTCTGCCAAGATGGTACAATTGCTGACTCCGGCTGGCACACAGGCAAAGGTTGAAATCGTATATCAGACACTTGATGGATTGCACGAGGCATGTCCGGCACATTTAGGTGACTGGTACTTCAGCGGTGATTATCCGACATCGGGTGGAGTGAAACTCGTCAATCAGGCATTTATCAATTACGTAGAAGAGATTTATCAGTTCTGAAACGTTACAGAACGAAGTCGCTAGCTGTTTTGGTGCCTTTATATAAAGAAGAAAAACAATATTAAAGAAAACGATATAGATAGAAAATGAGAAATGTTACATTAATCCTCGACGACGGGAGCCGCTTTCATGGCAAGTCGTTCGGTTATGAGAAGCCGGTAGCCGGTGAAGTTGTGTTCAACACCGCAATGACCGGTTATCCGGAAAGCTTGACCGATCCTTCGTATGCAGGTCAGTTAATGACGCTGACTTATCCGCTGGTGGGCAATTATGGAGTTCCTCCTTTCACAATCGAAGCAAACGGTCTGCCTACTTTTATGGAGAGTGAAAAGATTCATGCCGAAGCGATTATTGTAAGCGACTACAGTGAAAAGTATTCTCACTGGAATGCGGTAGAGAGCTTGGGTGACTGGTTAAAGCGTGAACAGATTCCTGGTATTACAGGTATTGATACACGTGAGCTGACCAAGGTATTGCGTGAACATGGTGTGATGATGGGAAAAATCGTTTTCGATGATGAACCAGACAATGTTCCTGAAGCAACTTATGCGGGAGTAAATTACGTAGATAAGGTATCATGCAAGGAAGTAATCCGTTACAACGAAGGTGAAGGCAAGAAGAAAGTCGTTCTTGTGGACTGTGGCGTGAAATCGAATATCATCCGCTGTTTGCTGAAACGTGATGTAGAGATTATCCGTGTACCTTGGAACTACGATTTCAATTCGCTTGAGTTCGACGGGCTGTTCATTTCAAATGGACCGGGTGACCCTGATACTTGTGATGCTGCTGTACAGAACATTCGTAAAGCTATGCAAAATGAAAAGCTGCCTATTTTCGGAATCTGTATGGGTAACCAGTTGCTTTCGAAAGCAGGAGGAGCAAAAATTTACAAATTGAAATACGGTCACCGCAGCCATAACCAGCCGGTTCGCATGGTAGGAACAGAAAAATGTTTCATTACTTCACAGAACCACGGTTATGCCGTAGACAATAATACATTAGGAGCCGACTGGGAACCTTTGTTTATCAATATGAATGATGGTTCTAACGAAGGAATCCGCCACAAGAAGAACCCTTGGTTCTCTGCACAGTTCCACCCGGAAGCTGCCAGCGGTCCTACCGATACAGAGTTCCTGTTCGACGAGTTTGTAAAGTTGCTGTAATCCATTAAAAACAAAAGAAAACAATGAAAGAAAATATAAAGAAAGTATTATTGTTAGGTTCCGGAGCTTTGAAAATCGGTGAAGCTGGTGAGTTCGACTATTCAGGTTCGCAGGCACTTAAGGCGTTGAAGGAAGAAGGTATTGAAACTATCCTGATAAATCCGAACATTGCTACCGTACAAACTTCGGAAGGCGTGGCAGACAAAATCTATTTCTTGCCTGTTACTCCGTATTTCGTAGAGAAAGTTATTGCCAAAGAACGTCCTGATGGCGTATTATTGTCATTCGGTGGCCAGACAGCCTTGAATTGCGGTGTTGCTCTTTACAAGGCAGGAATATTCGAGAAATACAATGCACGTGTACTCGGTACTCCGGTACAGGCTATCATGGATACAGAAGACCGTGAACTGTTCGTTCAGAAGTTGGATGAAATCAATGTAAAGACCATCAAGAGTGAAGCTGTTGAAAACATCGAAGACGCTCGCCGTGCTGCCAAAGAACTGGGTTATCCGGTTATCATCCGTGCGGCATATGCACTGGGAGGTCTGGGATCTGGTTTCTGCGATAACGAAGAAGAACTGAACGTACTGGCTGAAAAAGCATTCTCTTTCTCTCCGCAGGTTTTGGTAGAAAAGAGCTTGAAAGGCTGGAAGGAAGTAGAATACGAAGTAGTACGCGACCGTTTCGACAACTGTATTACAGTATGTAACATGGAAAACTTCGACCCGCTGGGTATTCATACCGGTGAGTCTATCGTAATAGCTCCTTCACAGACACTGACAAACAGTGAATATCACAAACTTCGTGAACTTGCAATCCGTATTATCCGTCACATCGGTATCGTAGGAGAATGTAACGTTCAGTATGCGTTCGACCCCGAATCGGAAGACTATCGTGTAATCGAAGTAAACGCTCGTCTGAGCCGTTCTTCAGCTTTGGCTTCTAAAGCAACCGGTTATCCGTTGGCTTTCGTTGCTGCCAAGTTGGGTCTGGGTTACGGTTTGTTCGATTTGAAGAACTCGGTTACTAAAACAACTTCTGCATTCTTCGAGCCGGCACTGGACTATGTAGTATGTAAAATCCCTCGCTGGGACTTAGGTAAGTTCCACGGAGTAGACCGTGAGCTGGGCTCAAGCATGAAGTCTGTCGGCGAAGTGATGGCTATCGGCCGTACATTCGAAGAAGCCATCCAGAAAGGTCTTCGTATGATTGGTCAGGGCATGCACGGTTTCGTAGAAAACAAGGAGCTGGTTATCGAAGACATCGACAAAGCACTGCGCGAACCGACTGACAAACGTATCTTCGTCATCTCAAAGGCTATGCGTGCAGGCTACACAGTAGACCAGATTCATGACCTCACCAAGATTGACAAGTGGTTCCTCGACAAGCTGATGAACATCATGCAGACTTCGAAGGAACTTCACGAATGGGGCAACAACCACAAGCTGCTGTCACAGCTTCCAAACGATTTGCTGTACAAGGCAAAACGTCAGGGATTCTCCGATTTCCAGGTTGCACGTGCTATCGGTTACGAAGGAGAAATGGAAGATGCTATCATCGATGTCCGTAACCACCGTAAGAGCGTAGGTATCGTACCGGTCGTTAAACAGATTGATACGCTGGCTGCCGAATATCCGGCACAGACCAACTACCTGTATCTGACTTATAGCGGTGTGGCAAACGATGTACACTATTTGGGCGACCACAAGAGTATCGTCGTACTGGGTTCAGGTGCTTACCGTATCGGTTCATCCGTAGAGTTTGACTGGTGCGGTGTTCAGGCGCTGAATACTATCCGCAAAGAAGGATACCGTTCGGTTATGATCAACTATAACCCTGAAACAGTATCTACCGATTACGATATGTGCGACCGTCTGTACTTCGACGAACTGACATTCGAACGTGTAATGGATATCCTCGATTTGGAAAATCCTCATGGCGTTATCGTGTCAACCGGAGGACAGATACCAAACAACCTGGCACTTCGTCTGGATGCTCAGAAAGTAAATATCCTGGGAACTTCTGCCAAGAGCATCGACAATGCTGAAGACCGCGACAAGTTCTCGGCTATGCTCGACCGCATCGGTGTAGACCAGCCTGAATGGAGCGCTCTGACTTCAATGGAAGATATCAACGCCTTTATACAGAAAGTTGGATTCCCTGTATTGGTTCGTCCGTCGTACGTGCTTTCAGGAGCAGCCATGAACGTATGTTCTAATCAGGAAGAGCTGGAACGCTTCTTGCAGCTGGCAGCCAATGTATCGAAGAAACATCCGGTTGTTGTAAGCCAGTTCATCGAACATGCCAAAGAAGTAGAAATGGACGCTGTAGCACAAAACGGAGAAATCGTAGCATATGCTATCAGCGAACACATTGAGTTTGCCGGAGTTCACTCAGGAGATGCAACTATCCAGTTCCCGCCACAGAAACTGTATGTAGAAACAGTTCGCCGTATCAAGCGCATTTCTCGTCAGATTGCTAAAGGACTGAATATCTCTGGTCCGTTCAACATTCAGTTCCTTGCCCGTGAAAACGATATCAAGGTAATCGAATGTAACCTGCGTGCCAGCCGTTCGTTCCCGTTTGTGAGCAAGGTATTGAAGATAAACTTCATTGAACTTGCAACAAAGGTTATGCTTGGCTTGCCGGTAGAAAAACCAGAAAAGAACTTGTTCGAACTCGATTACGTTGGAATCAAGGCAAGTCAGTTCTCATTCAACCGTTTGCAGAAAGCAGACCCTGTATTGGGAGTCGACATGGCTTCAACCGGAGAAGTAGGATGTATCGGTGAAGATACTTCGTGTGCTGTACTGAAATCAATGCTTTCAGTAGGTTACCGCATTCCGGAAAAGAATATCCTGATGTCAACCGGTACACCAAAGCAGAAAGTAGAAATGCTGAAAGCTGCTCAGGAGCTGAAGGCAAAAGGTTACAATATCTTTGCAACAGGCGGAACATCAAAATTCCTTGCCGAAAACGGAATAGAGAATACCCGCGTATACTGGCCGAGCGAAGAAGGACATCCGCAGGCATTGGAAATGCTGCATAAGAAAGAGATCGACATGGTAGTAAATATCCCGCGTGACCTTTCTGCCGGAGAACTCGATAACGGTTATAAGATTCGCCGTGCAGCAGTCGACCTGAATATTCCTCTGGTAACAAATGCACGTCTGGCAAGTGCCTTTATCCATGCATTCTGCACGATGACTATCGACGATATCGCTATCAAGAGCTGGGACGAATATAAATAATCCTGCCTCTTGATAAAATAAATATTACTTAAGCGCCGCTTCGGAAAGGTAAAATTTCCGGGTGGCGCTTTTTCTTTAAAAAGGCTGTTTCCTCGTGTCAGGATTCAGCCTTTTGTTGTTCCTTTACGCATTTTTTAATGATATCTATGTAAGTATATTCCCGAACGAGCGACTAAATAAAGTAAAAAACATGTAGAAACCAGATGCTGTATGAATAAAAACCTGCAACAAGAAAAAGACTTTCTCCTGCTGATTGAGTCGCACAAACGAGTCATTTATAAAGTCTGTTACATGTATGCAACCGATGATGAACTGTTGAACGACTTGTATCAGGAAATAGTAATGAACCTTTGGCGCGCCTATCCCAGTTTTCGTGGCGAAAGCTCTCCAGCCACGTGGATATACCGTATCAGCCTGAACACATGCATTTCGTACCGGCGGAAATCAAAACATCAGATTCAGGCTGTAACCTTACCGGTCAATTTCGAAGCTTTTGCCGAAGACGACGGAAACAAATCGTCGCAATTGCGTGAGCTTTACCGGTTGATACACGCACTCAATCCGCTGGAACGGGCACTTATCCTGCTTTGGCTGGAAGAAAGAAGCTACGATGAAATAGCCCGGATAGTGGGAATATCGAAAAACAATGTCGGTGTCCGTCTGAACCGTATCCGTGAAAAATTGAAAAATATGTCGAACCAATAAATGTCTGCTTTATGGAACTTGAAGAACTGAAAAATCAATGGAACTTGCTTAGTGAACAACTGAAGAAGAATGAAATCATCAATCATGAAGCAATAAAAAGAATGATAGAAAAACGTACCCTGAGCGCTCGCGACCGTCTGATAGGGGCCAATGTTATTGCCGTTTTTGTACTTACAGGCATGCTGTTTCTGTTTCCGCTAGCAGCTACCCGAGTAATTATCAGACAAGAACTTCTCTGGATGTTCTACATCGTGTTTCCACTCCTCATTCTATATTCACTATGGAACATACATGTATTGTATAAATTCAATCTGGCTACCCGTACCTTACTCGAACTCCACCGTTGGATATTATCCTATAAGCGCAGGCTTCGCATAGAAATCTGGTGTACTCCCTTTCTTACACTGGGACTTTTTATCTCTGTTTTCCTTATTCATCACCACTACCGCAATCTGCTTATGGTTGTTTTCGATATCCTGATGCTGTCTGTGGGGATGATGGCAGGATATATATGTTATCGCTATGTAGATAAACGTTCGGTAGATGAAATAGAGCAAGGAATGAAAGACTTGCAGGACCTGGAGTAGGTTAAATACATCAGAAAAACAGGATAGTTGGCAGTGTTGTCAGATTGCTGGGCAACATTGCCAAAACCATTGCTGAAGTTTTATGAAAAACATGCTGAATTTTTGCTAAAACTTTGTACAAACTTTTTGGAAGTTTGTACGAAAGATAAAATAATTTGTACAAATAAATGACATAATTTGTACATCTTTTCCGAAACACATGCTGAAGACTTTGGGAAATGATGGACGGAAGATTGTGCCCTTATTATCAAAAAGAAAGCGACCTTCGAAAAAAGACCGCTTTAAATGTTTTCACAACGGAATAATCCTTATTGTGATTTGCTTCAATTTAGATAATACAAATATAGCAGATATAATTCATATCAAGAAGATTTTTTATATCTTTTTTCTATCTTTGAAAAAATGAATAAAAAAATTGGTTATGAAAAAGATATTGGGTCTAGATTTAGGAACAAATAGCATTGGCTGGGCAGTGATAAATTCTTCAGTTGACGATGAAGGAAAAGAGAAGTTGACAAGTATATCTTCTTGTGGCAGTAGAATTATTCCGATGGATGCTGCAACATTAGGAGATTTTGATAAAGGAAATGCTAAATCTTCAGTCGCAGAACGGACACGACTCCGTGGAATACGTCGTTTGCTGGAGCGTAGTTTATTACGCAGAGAGCGCTTGCATCGGGTTTTATCTGTTATGGGATTTTTGCCCGAACATTATGCTTCTCAATTAGACCGATATGGCAAATTCTTACCGGAAACAGAACCCAAACTGGCTTGGTATAAAGATAATACAGGTAGCTATAGATTTTTATTTCAGGATTCTTTCAATGAAATGTTGGAGGATTTCCGCTTGTACCATCCCGAGCTGGTAGCAGAAGGAAAAAAGATACCTTATGATTGGACTATCTATTATCTTCGGAAAAAAGCTCTTTCTCAGAAAATAGCCAAAGAAGAATTAGCCTGGATACTTCTTAACTTCAATCAAAAAAGAGGATATTATCAGTTAAGGGGAGAAGAAGAACAGGAAGATAATAAGAAATCGGTAGAATATTATGCACTGAAGGTAGTTGCGGTAGAAGATTCCGGTGAGCGTAAGGGGAAAGATATCTGGTATAATGTTAAGTTGGAAAACGGCTGGATTTACCGTCGGGCCAGTAGTATTCCTTTAGGCTGGACAGGCAAGGTAAAAGAATTTGTGGTAACAACAGATTTAGATGATGCGGGAAATCCTAAAAAAGATAAAGACGGCAATGTGAAGCGTTCTTTTCGAGCTCCTAAAGAAGACGACTGGGGATTATTGAAAACAAAGACCCAAACACAGATCGATGAAAGCGGTCAGACTGTTGGAGCCTATATTTATGATTCATTGCTCCGTATGCCTGATCAGAAAATAAGGGGGAAACTTGTGCGCACGATAGAACGTAAATATTATAAAGATGAACTTCGTAAGATTTTGCTCAAGCAGACCGAGTTTCATGCAGCTTTGCAGGATCATAATCTGTTGCTTTCTTGCATAGAAGAATTATATCCAAACAATGAGGCACATCGCAGGCTGCTATCTTCTTCTAGTTTTACTTGTTTTTTGCTGGAAGATATTTTGTTTTATCAGCGTCCACTTAAAAGTCAGAAAGGGCTGATAGATGATTGTCCGTATGAATCGCATGTATATAAAAAGGATGGTAGTTTGCACCGTACTCCTTTAAAATGTATATCCAAATCACATCCGTTGTTTCAGGAATTCCGTTTGTGGCACTTCCTTTCTTTCCTGCGTATTTATCAGCGTGAAAGAATGATAGATGGTTCTCTTAAACTGGATGTAGATGTGACTAATGAATTTTTGCAGAACGAAGATGATTATGTGAAATTATTCGACTGGCTGAATGGACGAAAAGAAATAGATCAAAAAACGATTCTGGCATACAAACCTTTCGGATTAAAGAAAAATGAACAACCTAAATATCGTTGGAATTACGTAGAAGACAAAAGCTATCCATGCAATGAAACAAGAGCAGATATGATATCCCGATTAAGTAAGGCTGGAGTTTCAGAGGGGTTCTTAACAGAAGAAAGGGAGGAGGCCTTATGGCATATTTTATATTCTATATCTGATAAAAAGGAGTTGACAAAAGCTTTAGGTACTTTTGCTGAGAAGAATGGGCTGAATGAAGCTTTTGTTGAGCTGTTTTCTAAAATGCCACCTTTTGAAAGTAACTATGCTGCTTATTCTCTTAAAGCAATCCGTAAATTGCTTGCACTCATGCGTATGGGTAAATATTGGAATGAGCAGGATATTGATAAGCAAACGCGTAGTCGAATAGAAAAAATTCTGACAGGAGAATATGATGAAACTATTCGTACTCGTGTGCGTGAAAAGGCTATACATTTAACGGATATATCTTCTTTCCGTGGGCTTCCTTTATGGTTGGCATGTTATGTCGTTTATAATCGTCATTCTGAAGCAAAAGAACTTGTAAAATGGGAAACTCCTGCTGATATAGATCACTTCTTGAGTAAATTTAGACAGCATTCGTTACGCAATCCTATTGTAGAGCAGGTTATTATGGAAACATTGCGTACGGTACGCGATATTTGGAAACAGGAAGGACAGATTGATGAAATTCATGTAGAATTAGGTCGTGAAATGAAAAATCCGGCTAAAGAACGTGCCCGTATAACAGCGCAAGTATTGGAAAACGAAAATACCAATTTGCGTATAAAGGCGCTGCTTACAGAGTTCATGAATCCTGAATTTGAGATAGAGAACGTCCGTCCTTATTCACCAGGTCAGCAGGAAATTTTACGAATCTATGAAGAAGGAGTTTTGTCGGGTGTTGCAGAAAAAGATTTGCCTGAAGATATTATTTCGATATTGAAAAAGTTCAGAGAAAATGATGTAAAGAAGCGTCCTACTACCTCAGAAGTCTTGCGGTATAAACTATGGCTAGAACAACGGTACCGTTCGCCTTATACCGGCAGGATTATTCCACTTGGCAAATTGTTTACTCCTGCTTATGAGATAGAGCATGTAATACCTCAGTCACGTTATTTTGATGATTCTATTTCCAATAAAGTAATTTGCGAATCAGCTGTAAATAAGTTGAAAGATAACTGCTTGGGATATGAATTCATTAAAAAACACTCAGGTGAGATTGTGGAATTGGGCAATGGTGAGAAAGCTACTGTTTTTACATCAGAAGAATATGAACATTTTGTGAAAGAGTCTTACCTTGGTAATGGTAAGAAGATGAAGAAACTGCTGTTGGAAGATATACCTGATAACTTTATCGAACGTCAGTTGAATGATAGCCGATATATTAGTAAAGTCGTAAAATCTTTGCTTTCGAACATTGTATGTGAAGAGGGCGAGCAGGAGGGTATGTCGAAAAATGTTATCGTTTGTACAGGTGGAGTAACGGACCGCTTGAAGAAAGACTGGGGAGTGCAGGATGTATGGAACCGGATTATTCTTCCACGTTTTCTGCGTTTGAATAAAATGACGGACAGCACGGGTTTCACTTCTGTAAGTACGAATGGACATTTATTACCTGCCTTGCCTTTACATTTACAGAAAGGTTTTAACAAGAAAAGAATAGACCATCGTCATCATGCGATGGATGCCATTGTGATAGCGTGTGCCGATAGAAATATAGTTAATTACTTGAATAATGCTTCTGCACGGAAAGGTTCTGAAATCTCTCGTTATGACTTACAGCATTTATTATGCGATAAAGTAAAGACAGACTCGAATGGCAATTATAAATGGATGTTACGTAAACCTTGGGATACGTTTACGCAGGATGTGTATACAGCATTGACAAATATTGTAGTCAGCTTTAAGCAAAACCTTCGGGTAATAAATCGTACTACGAATTATCATCAGCATTATAATGAATCAGGAGAAAAGAAAATGATTCCGCAGGTTAAAGGTGATCGTTGGGCGATTCGTAAACCGATGCACAAAGATACGGTATATGGTGAGGTTAATTTACGTAGGGAGAAAACACTTCCTTTGAAAGATGTGCTCAATAATCCATCGATTGTTGTGGATAAGTCATTGAAAAGCAAATTGCATGAGTTGTTAAAAGCTCAATATGATTTGAAGGCAATAACAAAGTATTTTGAGGCACACCAAGATGTCTGGGCCGATATTAATTTGAAGAAAATAAAAGTCTATTATTTTACGAAGGAAACAAATGAGCGTTTTTTTGCAACACGTAAGTCATTGGATTCAAGCTTTAATCAGAAAAAGATTCAAGAGGAAGTTACAGATACAGGTATACAAAGGATTTTGCTACGTCATTTGCAGCTAAATGATAACAATCCGGATATTGCTTTTTCTCCAGATGGAATAGAACGTATGAATCAGAATATGAATATTTTGAATGATGGTAAGGGACATCAACCTATTTATAAGGTACGGACTTATGAAAAAGCTGAGAAATTTGCTGTTGGAGAACATGGTAATAAGGTTAAAAAGTTTGTAGAAGCAGCTAAAGGAACCAATTTGTTTTTTGCTGTATATGAATCTATACAAGAAGATGAGGCTACAGGAAAGCAAGTACGTAAACGTACTTTTGCGACTATACCTCTAAATGAAGTCATCAAGCGTAAAAAACAAGGACTATCTGTTGCTCCGGAAGATTCGAATGGAAATCTGCCAATATTTGTTTTATCTCCTAATGATTTGGTTTATTTACCTACGGAAGAAGAACGTAATAGTGGTAAGGTAACTCAACCTCTGGATAGAGAGAGAATTTATAAAATGGTTAGTTGTACTGGGAATAGATTATTTCTAGTTCCTTATATGGTTGCTTCACCTATATATGATAAGAAGGAATATACTTCATTAAATAAAATTGAATTGACGGATGATAAAATTTCTATAAAAGAATGGTGCATTCCAATTCTGATAGATCGATTAGGAAATATATCTATAAATTATTGATAACCTATTTAATACTATGATCAAGAAAACATTGTATTTTGGTAATCCTGCTTATCTATCATTGCAAAATAATCAGTTGGTTATAAAACTTCCGGAAGTGGAGCGTAATGCTTCACTTCCAGAAAATTTTAAAAGCCAATCGGTTATTACCAGACCGATAGAAGATATTGGTTTGGTGATATTAGATCATAAGCAGATAACGATTACCTCAGGAGTGCTTGAGGCGCTTTTAGAAAACAAATGTAGCGTCATTACTTGTGATAATAAAAGTATGCCTGTAGGGTTATTATTGCCATTGTATGGAAATACAGTTCAAAATGAGCGCTTTAGAGAACAATTAACGGCTAGTATTCCATTGAAGAAACAATTGTGGCAACAAACGATAAAAGTTAAAATACAGAATCAGGCAAATGTTCTACAAGATTGCTTGCAGGAAAATCATAAATGTATGAGAGTGTGGGCTGAAGAGGTGAAAAGTGGTGATCCTGATAATTTGGAAGCTAGAGCTGCGGCTTACTATTGGAAAACACTTTATGCTCATATTCCAGAATTTACACGTGATCGTGATGGGATACCTCCTAATAATTTATTAAATTATGGATATGCAATTTTGCGTGCTATTATAGCTCGTGCCTTAGTTTCCAGCGGGTTGTTACCTACTTTAGGAATACATCATCATAATCGCTATAATGCTTATTGTCTGGCTGACGATATAATGGAGCCTTACCGTCCTTATGTCGATAAGCTTGTATTTCAGCTTGTTAAGGATTATGGTGAAAATGTAGAGTTAACAAAAGAAATTAAATCTGTTCTTTTAACGATTCCTACGCTTGATGTCGTCATAGGTAAAAAGCGGAGTCCATTAATGATAGCTGCCACTCAGACAACAGCTTCTTTATATAAATGCTTTAGCGGAGAACTTCGTAAAATTGCTTATCCTGAAATGTGATGGATAGATACAGTGAATATCGTGTTATGTGGATACTTGTATTTTTTGATTTGCCTACGGAAACTCAGAAGGACAAGAAAGCCTATGCATTATTTCGTAAGAATTTACAGAAAGACGGATTTACTATGTTTCAATTCTCAATCTATATTCGTCATTGTGCAAGTTATGAAAATGCAGAAGTTCATATCAAAAGAGTTAAATCTTTTTTACCAGAGTTCGGTCAGGTAGGGATTATGTGCATAACAGATAAACAGTTCGAGCAAATAGAATTGTTTTATGGGAAAAAGCCTCATAACAAAAATGTAGCAGGGCAACAATTAGAACTATTTTAGAAATAAGAAATCCCGCTTTTTATAGCGGGATTTTCTTGTAGGAAACATTTCTTTTTTATTTCTAATTTTAGATGTAATTTGTTGTATTATATAGGATTACATTAATTGAGCTGTTTCCTATATCACAAAGTTACTAAATTGAAAGCAAATCACAACTGTCAGCGCATCTTTTGTTGTCAACAAGAGCTGTTTCCTATATCACAAAGTTACTAAATTGAAAGCAAATCACAACAATACAATGGATATACATTTCGTCCATTAGGCTGTTTCCTATATCACAAAGTTACTAAATTGAAAGCAAATCACAACCAATATGTCAAAAACAACCCTAAAGAGATAGCTGTTTCCTATATCACAAAGTTACTAAATTGAAAGCAAATCACAACCGCTGAGCAACAGAAGCACGGCAGGAGGGCGCTGTTTCCTATATCACAAAGTTACTAAATTGAAAGCAAATCACAACCTTCATTATTTACACATATGTAGTTTATTGCTGTTTCCTATATCACAAAGTTACTAAATTGAAAGCAAATCACAACTGGTAAATCAAAATTAGAGGTAAATCATAAGCTGTTTCCTATATCACAAAGTTACTAAATTGAAAGCAAATCACAACCATCTTGCCGTCCTTCTCCCCGGGCAGTGAGCTGTTTCCTATATCACAAAGTTACTAAATTGAAAGCAAATCACAACAGAATTAGGAGATAAGTGATATGTTTACACGCTGTTTCCTATATCACAAAGTTACTAAATTGAAAGCAAATCACAACGGTCAATTCAATTTGCCTTTCCTCATTATGCTGTTTCCTATATCACAAAGTTACTAAATTGAAAGCAAATCACAACAAGCCTGTTCCGCCCCTCCGATAAGCACGTGCTGTTTCCTATATCACAAAGTTACTAAATTGAAAGCAAATCACAACTCATAATAACAACCTTTAAAATGAAACACTGCTGTTTCCTATATCACAAAGTTACTAAATTGAAAGCAAATCACAACTCACTTACTGTAATTGATTCATCTGTAATAGCTGTTTCCTATATCACAAAGTTACTAAATTGAAAGCAAATCACAACTACTCAGAGGAAGAAGCATTGGAGCATGCTGCTGTTTCCTATATCACAAAGTTACTAAATTGAAAGCAAATCACAACGACCACCGTGAAAGCTGTTGCAATCATAGCGCTGTTTCCTATATCACAAAGTTACTAAATTGAAAGCAAATCACAACAATATTCATTAGTATTATTTTCCCTATACGGCTGTTTCCTATATCACAAAGTTACTAAATTGAAAGCAAATCACAACATGATAAGAAGAATTGTCAATGTAGGAAAAGCTGTTTCCTATATCACAAAGTTACTAAATTGAAAGCAAATCACAACAGCTTTTGATTATATAATTTTTTTAATAAAGCTGTTTCCTATATCACAAAGTTACTAAATTGAAAGCAAATCACAACAGAGTTTCGAACGATGTATGTAAAGTCGTTGCTGTTTCCTATATCACAAAGTTACTAAATTGAAAGCAAATCACAACAATCCCGCTGAATCTCTATAAGACAAACAGCTGTTTCCTATATCACAAAGTTACTAAATTGAAAGCAAATCACAACCCGTCTGAACATTCATAAAACACACGTGCAGCTGTTTCCTATATCACAAAGTTACTAAATTGAAAGCAAATCACAACTGCGTGTTGTTGCTGCTTATTAATATATTGCTGTTTCCTATATCACAAAGTTACTAAATTGAAAGCAAATCACAACAACGTTATTTTATTAAGAATGTATAATAAGGCTGTTTCCTATATCACAAAGTTACTAAATTGAAAGCAAATCACAACTGGTTTTCCCAAACCCGTTCCACTTACTGAGCTGTTTCCTATATCACAAAGTTACTAAATTGAAAGCAAATCACAACGAAGAGCTGGCTGAAATATATCTTGAAGAACTGTTCCCTATATCACAAATTCATTGAATTAAAGCTAATTATAGCTTTATTTGAGAGAAAGTATTTGCTTTCATGAGTCTTATGTTGTGGCAATTAATCCGATGATGTATTTAAAGTAAAAGAACCAATAACAAGCTTATGTCCTTTTCTTCAGATAAATACATCTCGGTAGTCCACTATATTTCAAGGCTTGTTTTATATACGTATATCCTAATTTTTCCATGTTACTGCGTGAAAAAGAATTTTCCGGATGGACCGTACATAACAAATAACGGTATTGGGTTTTGCTCAGGGCTTCTTCTGCCTGACTTATAAGTAAACGTTGTAGTCCGTAACCTCGGAAGTTGGGATGCACTGCTACCGTATCCATGTGTGCTACACTGCACAACTCTGCTTCAGATAATCCGATGTCGTAACCTAGGTTCTCGGAATTTTTTCCGGGAAAGACGACAATGAATAATCCGGCAGTCTGTCCTGATACACTTTCAATGGCTTTCCATATAATGCCTGTGTGAGTAGACAATAGCGACTTTATATAATCTTTGTCTTCTTCTGGAGCAAACCATTCCCAGTGTTCCATGTTTTTCCAGATACTTGTTATAAATGATGTCAGTTCGTCTGCATCTGCTATGGTTGCTTGGGTTATGCTGAACTTCATTGGCTACGGACGTGGAATCGATGGTTTATAATTTCCTTAACTCCTGATACAATCGTTGTACCGGAAGCCCCATTACATTGAAGTAGGAACCTTTCAGACCGGTTACTCCGATGAAGCCGATCCATTCTTGTACACCATATGAACCTGCTTTGTCCATCGGTCTGTAATGTTCTACATAGAAACGGATATCTTCTTCACTCAACTGGTCGAAGGTTACTTCTGTAACCGAGGCAAAGGATTTTTGGAATTCGGTAGTCGTAAGGCATACTCCGGTTATGACTTGGTGAGAACGTCCCGACAGTTTGCGCAGCATTTGGCAAGCTTCTTCTTCATCTTTAGGCTTTCCTAAGACTTCTCCGTCTATGTAGACTATGGTATCGGCAGTGATAATAAGTTCGTCTGCCTGCATGGACGGACGATAGGCGTCTGCCTTTTCGCGGGCAATGTAGATGGGAATTTCTTCACCTTTCAGTGTGTCGGGGTAGGTTTCGTCAATACCGGGCAGAAGCTTTACTTCATAATCTACTCCCAGTCCGGATAACAGTTCCCGGCGGCGTGGGGAGTTGGAAGCCAGCTTTATCTTATATTTTTTCAGGTTTTCGAGCATAATTGTTTGTTTTTATATTACCAGCCAAAGGCTTCTTCGTGTGACATCCATTTGCCTTGTGCACGCAAAACTTGTTCTACTACATCACGTCCGCATCCGTAGCCTCCGTTGCGGTGTGAGATATATGTGCAGATGGCTTTTATCTCGGGGGCTGCATCGGCGGGGCAGCAGGGGAGTCCTACAAGACTTAAAACTTCGTAGTCGGGGATATCATCGCCCATATAGAGCACTTCCTCTGGCTTCAGATTGTATTTCTCCATTAATTCGGCATATTCTTTGGTCTTTACGGCTGCTCCCATGTAGATGTCTTTTATGCCAAGGCCCTCGTAACGTTTACGTACAGCTTCTGTCTTTCCTCCGGTGATGATTGCAACATGTAGTCCGCATTTTACGGCGAGTTGCAGGGCATAACCGTCTTTTATGTTGACCGAGCGCATCGGTTCTCCGTTAGGATGCAGGGTAATGGTTTCGGCACTTAACACGCCGTCTACATCGAATATCAGTGCACGTATTTTAGTAAGATCGTAGTTTATCATAAGGTTTCTTTTTTATTGCTAGCGTATTCGTGAATGTTTTTACTGATCAGTTCGTATATCTCTGCCAAGCGCGGTTCGCTTTTCAGCATTTCCAGATGGTGGTTGATGACATTTTCATCGTATCGCTGTGCCGGTCCGGTCTGTGCTTCGACGGGAGGCAGTTCGTGTACTTTCCGGGCTGTTTCGTCGATCAGCGGAAGCATGGCTTCGAAGGGAAGACCGTTTGCTGAAAGCAGATGACTGGCAACGGCATACATGTGATTGGCAAAGTTGCAGGCAAATACTGCTGCGATGTGCAGGTATCGCCGTTGCTCGGATGATGCTTCATATACTTTGCTTCCCAGATGGAGGGCGATTTCGTTCAGAAGCTTCAGGTCGGCAGCTGTATGTGCTTCGGTAAAAAATGTAACTTCACGGAAATCTACCTGACGCAGTTTGCTGAATGTCTGCATGGGGTAGAGCACACCATAACGTTCTGCCAGTCCTTGCCATACGTTCATGGGAACACTGCCCGCTGTATGTACAAACAGGGCTTGGGGAGCACGTTGTACTAACTTGGGAAGTATGTCGTTCAGTGCTGAGTCTTTCACGGAAACGATATATAAATCTCCCTCATGGGTGATTTGGCTTAAATCTGTAGTATAGGGACATTTCAGTTTGGCGGCAAGTTCGGAAGCGGAAGCTTCTGTACGGCTGAATACCTGACGGATATTATATCCGGCTTGTGATAAAGCTACGGAAAGGTGAGTCGCTACGTTGCCGGCCCCTATCATGATAATGTTTTTTATATTCATGGTGAAAATGATTTTTTTCGTTTGCGGGACTTTTTATCGTGATGACAACCAGTAGAGCAGTATTCCTATCAGCAGTAGGGAAGCGGGAAGCAGGTAGCCTGACATTTGTCCCAGCAGCGTAGTTACCAGACCGATGTTTTGGATGAGCCAGATTCCGGCAAGAATGATGCCTACCGACTTGTCTGCCTTGAACCATAAGAAAGCGACGGCTGCATAAAGTAGCATGGTGTCTTTTTGCATAACCCAGGACAGACCGTGGGAAGAAAAACCTATCAGCCGGTCGGCAAGATAGAGTATTCCCATCAATGCAAGAAAAACTGCGGTAGCACGGTATGTATCTTTATGGTTTGATGCTTTTGCTGCCACGTTTACTCTCCTCCGTATTTATTGATATGTACTTTTTCCCATTGCAGGTGTGACTCGTCGAAAGGTTTACGCTCCATACCTTTGTGGCCGATGGCTACGATGGACAAAACCTGTAACTGAAGAGGTATGCCGAGAATGCCGTGCACATACTCGTCCGAAGACATGCCGGTAGCGGTGTATCGTTCGCGTACTTGTATCCAGCAGCTTCCCAGTCCCAGATCTTCGGCTTGTAGCTGAATCATCAGAGAGGCTATAGACGCATCTTCTATCCATACGTCGCTTGCCAGCGGATCCGCCAGTACGACGATGGCAAGAGAGGCTTCTTTCAGGAAAGATGATCCCATTTCCTTGCAACGTGAAAGCTTGTCTAGTGTTTCTTTATCGTCTACTGCTATAAACTGCCAGCAGTTGCTTCGTTTGGAAGACGGCGACATGAGGGCTGCCTTCAGCAGGGTTACCACTTCTTCTTGTGTCAGTTCTTCATCGGTGAACTTACGCATACTGCGCCGTTGTTTTATCAATTCGCTGAAACTCTTCATAAAATCTTCGTTTTTAACACGACAAATATAACCTTTAAACTCGTAATGCTCAAAAAAAATCATAAATTTGCGATACAATGGCTATCAGGTTGACTACATATGAGCATGCAAAGGACATTCCTGAACTTCCGGGAACCAATGTCTTTCATTCTACTGATTTGTTCCGGATATTGGAACAAACCCCGGGGTATCGTCCTGTGCTCTTGGTTGCTTTCGAAGGGGATAAACCGATAGGTAAACTGCTGTGTATTACCCGGCGGAATTTTCGTCTGCTGGGGTTTACTGAAAAAACATACGTTTACGGTGTGGGAGAGTATTTTAATACGGAACGGAAACGGGAAGAGATTTTCAATGAATTATTGACTTATTTTACTACTCTGTATAAGGAGGGATCTTTTCTGTTGGAGTTTCGAAACTTAGAAGAACCGTTATTCGGCTACCGTTATTTCAGGCAGAACGGGTATTTTCCGGTCCGGTGGCTGCGTGTTCGCAATTCGATACACCACGAACAGCTTGATAAATGGATGAGTGCTTCCCGTAAACGCCAGATTGCCAGGGGACTTAAAAATGGGGCTTCTATTGAAATTGCCTCCAGCCTGGAAGATATAAGGGCTTTCTTCATGATGCTGAAAAAATATTATTCTCCCAAAGTTCATCGTTATTTACCTGATTTTCATCTTTTTGCTTTTTTCTCTGAAGAATCTTTTCCGGCTGGAATGGGTAAAATCTTTATAGTCCGTTATAAAGAAAAGATTATTGGTGGTTCGGTTTGTTTGTTTTCTGATGATACTGCTTACCTGATGTTTTCTGCTGGGATGCGCAAGAGTTATCCGTTGCTTTATCCGGGAGTGCTTGCTGTATGGGAGGCAATGACTTATGCCAGAGAGCATGGATATAGTCATTTTGAATTTATAGAAGCAGGACTTCCTTTCAAGAAATTCAGTTATCGGGATTTTATTTTACGTTTCGGAGGTAAACTGTTGAGTACACGTCGTTGGTTTAAGGTACGGTGGAACTGGCTGAATCGCTTGCTTATTCGTATTTATGTGTAATTTATATAGATATATGTTATGATTGATCCTGTTTATAGTGCGGCTCCCGACCGTTATCACGGTGGAATGAAATATCGCAGGGCTGGTAAGAGTGGCATCCTGCTTCCTGAAATTTCTCTTGGACTTTGTCATAACTTCGGAGATGTGGATACGCTGTCAGGCAGTAAAGAGAAAATTCATCATGCTTTTGACAAGGGAATTACTTATATCGATCTTGCTAATAATTATGGACCTTCTTATGGGTCGGCTGAGGAAACGTTCGGGCAAATCATGAAGAAATCTCTTGCTCCTTATCGTGATGAACTTTTTATTTCTACGAAGGCTGGACATGATATGTGGGAGGGGCCTTATGGGATATGGAATTCACGGAAGCATCTTATGGCTAGTATTGACCAGAGTTTGAAACGGATGAATCTGGAGTATGTAGATATTTTTTATAGTCATCGCTATGATCCGGAAACTCCACTTGAAGAAACCTTGCAGGCACTTGTCGATATCGTACGTCAGGGCAAGGCTCTTTATGTAGGCATATCGAAGTATCCTAAAGAGGCGGCGGAAATAGCTTATCGTTATCTTGCCGACAATCATGTGCCTTGTCTGCTTTATCAAGGGCGTTATAATTTGTTCAATCGTGAGCCGGAAGAGGAGGGCATCTTGGATCAGGCTAGTAAATATGGCAGTGGATTTGTTGCCTTTTCACCTTTGGCACAGGGATTATTGACCGGTCGTTATCTGGATGGTATTCCTGATGATTCACGTATTGCCCGGGGAGGTCATCTTAAGAAAGAAGCTCTGACGGAGGATGTTCTTCGTAAAATCAGGGACTTGAACGAAATAGCCGCACGGCGTGGGCAGACTTTGGCCGAAATGTCATTGGCATGGTTGCTGAAAGATGAGAAGGTTGCTTCTGTCATAATTGGTGCCAGTTCGGTAAAACAGATTGACGATAATTTGAAGTCTTTAGATAATACGTCGTTCTGTGATGAGGAAATATGTCTGATAAATAATGTTTTAAGTCGTTGATATCCAGTTTGGAGAATGGAGCGATTCATGCATCAGCCAATATTTTTATCGTGAAAAAATATTTCTGACAACTACGCTTTGTGTAAAATAAAAATAAACTAAAAAAAGCGTTAGTTGATGAAAATAAAATAGGGAAATATTTCTTTATTCTGCACATTTTTGTTTTCTTTGTGCAGTTGATATAAACCAACTTTAGATTTTAATACCATTAAAAGCAACTTAATTATGAAAATTTCTCACATTGAACATTTGGGCATTGCGGTGAAAAGTATCGAAGAAGCCCTTCCTTATTATGAAAATGTACTCGGATTGAAATGTTATAATATAGAAACCGTAGAAGATCAGAAAGTAAAAACTGCTTTCCTGAAATGTGGTGAAACAAAAATTGAACTGCTGGAGTCTACGGGACCTGATAGCACAATTGCCAAATTTATTGAAAACAGAGGCATGGGAGTTCATCATGTGGCTTTTGCAATAGAAGACGGAGTAGCAAATGCGTTGGCTGAAGCTGATGCAAACGGCATTCGCCTGATCGACAAAGCGCCTCGAAAAGGTGCAGAAGGACTGAATATTGCTTTCCTTCATCCGAAATCAACTATGGGGGTATTAACCGAACTTTGCGAAAAATAATTAAGGGCAATGAATGAAATGGTGGAGACATTAGCCGTTTGTTGTCATTCAGAATAGAGAAGTGGCGGAGAATTTTGTAAACGTTCATCGGATGTATACGAAGTTCTTCGTCACTTTGTTGCTTTAAAACAATCGGTTGTTAACCATTTTATCTTGCCATTTACTAATACATAAATTTCTAGTACCATGAGTAACCAACTTGAAAAAGTAAAAGAGCTTATCGAACTGCGTGCCCAGGCGCGTCTTGGCGGTGGTGAGAAAGCTATCGAAAAGCAACATGCTAAAGGGAAATATACTGCACGTGAACGTATTGCTATGCTGCTTGATGAAGGAAGTTTCGAAGAAATGGATATGTTTGTAAAACATCGTTGTACAAACTTCGGAATGGATAAGAAGCATTATCTGGGCGATGGTGTAGTTACTGGATATGGAACAATAGAAGGAAGATTGGTTTATGTCTTTGCACAGGACTTTACCGTATCTGCCGGCTCTCTGTCAGAAACCATGTCACTGAAGATTTGTAAAGTAATGGATATGGCCATGAAGATGGGAGCTCCTTGTATCGGACTGAATGACTCGGGTGGTGCACGTATTCAGGAAGGTATCAATGCATTGGCTGGATATGCTGAAATTTTCCAGCGTAATATTTTGGCTTCTGGTGTGATCCCGCAGATTTCGGGTATCTTTGGTCCGTGTGCCGGAGGTGCTGTATATTCACCTGCACTGACAGACTTTACTTTGATGATGGAAGGTACTTCCTATATGTTCCTTACAGGTCCGAAAGTTGTAAAGACTGTTACCGGAGAGGATGTTTCTCAAGAAGATTTGGGAGGTGCAAGTGTGCACTCTACTCGTTCGGGGGTAACTCATTTTACTGCTTCTACAGAAGAAGAAGGCTTGGCACTGATTCGTAAGTTATTGAGCTATATCCCTCAGAACAATCTGGAAGAGCCGCCTTATGTAGACTGTACAGATCCGATTGATCGTCTGGAGGATTCTTTGAATGAAATTATTCCGGACAGCCCGAATAAGGCTTACGATATGTATGAAGTTATCGGAGCAATTGTCGATAATGGTGAGTTCCTCGAAGTTCAGCGTGACTTTGCAAAGAATATCATTGTCGGTTTTGCACGTTTCAACGGACAGTCTGTTGGTATTGTTGCCAACCAGCCTAAGTTCCTTGCCGGAGTATTGGACTGTAATGCTTCTCGTAAGGGAGCACGTTTCGTCCGTTTCTGTGATGCTTTCAATATTCCTATTGTTTCATTGGTAGATGTTCCGGGATTCCTTCCGGGTACAGGACAGGAATACAATGCTGTTATCTTGCACGGAGCTAAACTGCTTTATGCATATGGTGAAGCTACTGTTCCAAAAGTGACAGTTACATTGCGTAAGTCGTATGGTGGTTCACACATCGTAATGAGTTGTAAGCAGTTGCGTGGAGATATGAACTATGCATGGCCGACTGCTGAAATTGCCGTAATGGGTGGTGCTGGAGCTGTAGAGGTATTGTATGCAAAAGAAGCTAAAGAAGCTGCCGATCCGAAGGCATTTATGGCTGAAAAAGAAGCTGAATATACCAAGTTGTTTGCCAACCCGTATAATGCTGCAAAATATGGTTATATAGACGATGTGATTGAACCGCGTAATACTCGTTTCCGTATCATTCGTGCCTTGCAGCAGTTACAGACTAAGAAGCTGACAAATCCAGCTAAGAAACACGGAAATATTCCATTGTAATTCGTGGGTTATTCTGATTATTAACTTTCAACTTAAGAAATCTATGAGAAAAAACAGAATAGGAATATTTCTTTCCCTGCTGTTGCTGATCGGTTTTACTTCTTGTACAGAACAGAAATCGAACAGTAAGCTGGTCATCAATGAGGTGTTGGTGGACAATCAGACCAACTTTCAGGATGATTATGGTGTGCATAGCGGCTGGATTGAAATATTCAATAAGGCATATAGTACAGCCGATTTGGCCGGATGCCTGCTGAAAGTGAGCAGTCAGCCCGGAGATACTGTTACGTATTTTATTCCGAAAGGAGATGTGCTGACAAGCATTAAGCCACGCCAGCATACACTTTTCTGGGCGGACGGAAATCCTAGACGGGGTACTTTCCATACTAATTTTGTACTGAGTAAAACTAATGCCAACTGGATCGGATTATATGATTCTGGTAAAAAGCTGCTTGATCAGGTTGTTGTTCCGGCTGGTATATTGGCTGCAAATCAATCGTACGCTCGTGTAGGGGATGCATCTGCCGAATGGGAAGTGAAAGGTGCAAGTGCTGATAAATATGTCACTCCAAGTACGAACAACCAGACGATAGAAAGCAATCCGAAGATGGATAAGTTCGAACAGCATGACCCGGTAGGTATCGGTATGGCTATATCGGCTATGAGTGTTGTTTTCCTGGGACTAATATTGCTTTACATCTGCTTTAAGCTGATTGGTAAGGCGGCTATTAAGTTGCGTAAGCGCAATGCAATGATCGCACACAACATTACCGATAAGCAAGAAGCTAAGGAAAAGAAATTGGGCGAAGCACCGGGAGAAGTGATTGCTGCTATCTCTATGGCGCTGCATGAAGCACAGGGAGCCGATCATGATGTAGAAGAAACCATTCTGACTATCAGTCGTGTGAAACGTAGTTATTCTCCGTGGAGTTCGAAGATTTATACATTGCGTGAAACTCCACATAAGAAATAATCATCCTAAAATGATAAGAAACCATGAAAGAATACAGATATAAAATTAACGGAAACTTGTATAAAGTAACCGTGGGTGACATAGAAGACAATAATGTGCGTGTAGAAGTAAACGGTACGCCTTATACCGTAGAACTCGAAAAACAGAACAAACCGAAAATTAAGCCGGTAGTACGTACTGCATCTACTACTCCTGCTGCTCCTCCTGCTGCTGTGACTCGTCCGGCAAGTGTAGGAAGCAAATCTGGTATCAAGTCACCGCTGCCGGGAGTTATTCTCGAAATCAAAGTAAAAGAAGGTGATGCCGTGAAACGTGGACAGACCTTACTTGTATTGGAAGCCATGAAGATGGAGAACGATATCAAGGCAGACCGCGACGGTAAAGTTACTGCTATTAAAGTAAGTAAAGGAGAATCAATTCTTGAAGGTACAGACCTTATAATCATCGAATAATATGGGAGAATTTAGTAGTTTCTTACAAAATAACCTGGCAGACTTCTGGACATATACCGGTTTTTATAATGCCACAGCAGGACATCTCATCATGATCCTGATAGGTATTGTGTTCATTTATCTTGCCGTTGCTAAGGAATTCGAACCGATGTTGCTGATTCCTATCGGATTCGGTATACTTATCGGTAACATTCCGTTTAATATGGAAGCCGGACTGAAAGTAGGTATTTACGAGGAAGGCTCAGTACTTAACATTTTGTATCAGGGAGTGACTTCCGGATGGTATCCGCCGCTTATCTTTTTGGGCATTGGAGCCATGACGGACTTCTCGGCGTTGATCTCTAATCCGAAGTTGATGCTGATCGGTGCTGCGGCACAGTTTGGTATCTTTGGAGCATATATGATTGCGCTGGAAATAGGTTTCGATCCGATGCAGGCTGCTGCTATCGGTATCATTGGTGGAGCTGACGGACCGACCGCTATCTTCTTGTCATCGAAACTTGCACCTAATCTGATGGGAGCAATTGCCGTGTCTGCTTATTCGTATATGGCACTTGTTCCTGTTATACAACCTCCTGTAATGCGATTGCTTACAACAAAGAAGGAACGTCTTATCCGTATGAAAGCACCTCGTGCCGTATCACATACAGAAAAGGTTATGTTCCCGATTATAGGTTTGTTGCTTACTTGCTTCCTGGTTCCTTCCGGTCTGCCATTGCTGGGTATGTTGTTCTTCGGTAATCTGTTGAAGGAAAGTGGTGTAACCCGCCGTCTTGCCGAAACAGCTCGTGGTCCGCTGATTGATACAATTACTATTTTGTTGGGACTGACCGTGGGAGCATCTACTCAGGCATCTGAGTTCTTGACTTGGGATTCCATCAAGATCTTTATCTTGGGAGCGCTGTCATTCTTTATTGCTACAGCATCGGGAGTTATCTTTGTCAAGATCTTCAATTTGGTATTGAAGAAAGAAAATAAAATCAATCCGCTTATCGGTAATGCCGGAGTATCGGCAGTACCCGACTCTGCACGTATTTCTCAGGTAGTAGGATTGGAATATGATCCGACTAACTATCTGCTGATGCATGCAATGGGACCGAATGTTGCAGGAGTGATCGGTTCGGCTGTAGCTGCCGGTATCTTACTGGGCTTCTTGGTTTAAACGGAGTTTGTTGATAATCTTTTGAATTCGTTAACCCTCTGTCGGGCTGTATAGATCAGTCAGGCAGAGGGTTAACTGTTTTCGTAGATGCTGATTTTTGGCATACTGAAATTTAGACTGACTTTAAGCTATCATGCTTTTGCTAGATTGAAAATAAGTTGTACTTTCGTCCACTCATTTTTTGACTTCAATTTTGGGGATTATGGAACTTACAGAGAATAAACTAAAGCAGAGAGTACAGCGTAATATACTGACTGTATCAGTATTGATTCTGGTAGGAAAGTTTATAGCATATTACCTCACAAATTCAGTTGGTGTTCTGACCGATGCCATGGAGAGTATTGTCAACGTTGTTGCTGGGGCAATAAGCTTGTTTAGTCTGTGTCTTTCGGAAAAGCCTAAAGACCAGAATCATCCTTTCGGACATGGAAAGATTGAACTTATATCGGCTTCTATCGAAGGTATATTGATTTCGATAGCAGGAGGAATGATTATTTATGAAGGTATTAAGCGTTTGCTGGTACCTACCGATATTCAGAAGATTGATGTAGGTATCTATATCATAGCTGTATCCGGGCTTCTTAATTACCTGATGGGATGGTATAGCATAGCTGTAGGAAAGAAATACGATTCGATTGCTCTCGTTGCTGGCGGAAAGCATTTACAGTCGGATACCTATTCTACTATTGGTCTAGTTGCCGGACTGGTATTGTTGTATTTCACCGGCATAGCTTGGATAGATAGTGCGATGGCCTTGATTTTCGGTTCGGTAATTATCATAACAGGAATTTCTATTCTGAGAAAAACTACCGATAATTTGCTTGATAAGGCAGACATTAATCTGCTTGCCGATCTTGCCGATACCTTGAATCGAAACAGAAAACCCGAGTGGATTGACATTCATAATGTAAAGGTTTTGAAGTCGGGCAATTCTTTGTATATGGACTGCGACTTGACTATTCCATGGTATTATAATATCGAACAAGGTCATAAAATAGGGGCACGTTTGCAGGAAGCTATGAAAGCTAAATATTCAGACCATGCTGTATTGAATATTCATCTTGATCCATGTAATATATTCGAAACACCTAAGTGTAATAAGTGTATGTGCACTGACTGCCCGTATCGCAAAGAGAAGTTTGTAGCCGTGGAAGAGATTAATGTTACGACTTTTATTCGTAATGAAGTTGAATTCAGCGAATAGTTGTAGATGATAGAAAAAGAGTTTTAAAATCTTAATCCAATAAAGATGAGGCTGCCTCAAACTAGAACAGCGAAAGTAAAAATCTTATAGATTAAAACTGATAAATAAAAATCTCCTGCTTTAGCCTTTGTTTATTATAATGATAGGACTAAAAGCAGGAGTTTTTTTATGTTGTAATTTTATATAGATGATAAGTAAGCCTATCTCTTTATTTTGAGACAGCTCCCCTTCTTCTTATAGCTGATAATTTTTTGCGATTAGTTGCTCAGGTTAGGATTAGCTGCTATTGCTTCTTTCGGAATCTGAAGCGTATAACGTGAATCATCCTGCTCCAATACATACTGTTGACCGTTTAATGTTTTTTCGATGCGCGGGCGAGTTGTACGGCGCAAATCGAACCAGCGGTGACCTTCGAAAGCAAGTTCTCTGGCACGTTCATTCAGTATTTCTTTTATCAGCTCTTCCTTACCTAGGCCTTCTACCGATGCTTTCTTTTTAGCATACGCTTCGGCCGTATAACGCTTCTCCATCAGTTGTAGCAGACGTTTGCGAGCTTCAGATAAGTTGTCCGACTGTGCTGCTGCCTCAGCACTGTTCAGGTATAACTCTCCTGTACGTATTGTACAACGGAATTCTGAACTTCCTCCTTTTTTCGATTTGCGGTTTCCGTCCTTGTCTGCCTGGGCAAAGTAAGCATCCTTGCGAAGGTCGCCTTCCTGATACATTACCAGAAACGAAGGAAGGACAGATACGGCATTCTGATAATTGTTGTTAATGGTATATTCCAAAGCATTAATAGCTTCTACCGACTGATATTGGTTAGGCAGCTTAAATCCGTCTGCCTTAAAATCTTCCAATACATTTTTAGTCTTAAGAGCCTCTTCCGCCTGTGCGTAAGCATTCTGCCAGTCGCCCATATAGAGGTAAACGCGTGAGCGGATAGCCGGAACGCATACTTTGGTAAAACGGTAGGAGAGAGCAATGTCATCCCATTTTTCCACATTCAGCAGCGCTTCGGCACTTTTCAAGTCGTCCAAAATCGAAGTATATACCTCGCTAACTGTATTGCGGAACAGCTGTTTTTCCAGATCTGTATCCAGTTTCAAAGGGATGGATTTTGTAGCCGGAGCTCCCGGTTTGGTATAAGGCTGTCCATGCAGATTTACCAATATGAAATGCATATATGCACGCATCAGATAAGCTTCTCCGGTAAGCTGTGCTATTTCGTTCTGACTTCCTTCGTTTATTTCATCGTGATGTTCGATAATGAAGTTAGCAAAAAACAAAACTTCATAATAATTGGCCCAGTCGAATGATACGGTCGTGGTAGAAGTTGTCGTACCCTCCCAACGTTCGATAGCTCCATATTTATCCTGGTCGTTTTTGTTGCTGACAAACATTTCGTCAGCACCCATACCCGCAAGTCCCCGGTCCGCGGGAACCGTTGTACAGGCGTTCAGCCATAAGGCACGATATTCAGCCAGCGTATGCGGAATAACACTTCCGGTAGGCTGGATATCCAGATATTTATCGCAGCCGGTCAGCAAGAAAGTCAGACAGGCAAAAAATAAACAGATATATTGTTTCTTCATTGTCGGTTACAAGTTAAAAGTTAAGATTCAGACTGAATGTAAATGACTTCGGAATAGGCTGTGCATACGGATTACCCATTGTTTCCGGATCCAGATAATTGCGATAGCTCGATCCGAAGACAAACAGATTACGTCCTTCCAGTGCTACTGTTGCCTGACTGATACCCAGTTTCTGTATCAGGCTGAATGGTAATTCATACCCCAGACGAATGCTTTGTATACGCATGTAGTTCTGTTTTTTTACCCACAGGCTGGAATACGCATACGGATTCACAGCTCCATCGAGGAAGAAATAGGCATCCATATCTGTATTAGAGTCTACCAGCGCCGGCATTGTACCATTCGGATTTTCCGGAGTCCAGCGGTTCAGAATATCACGGTTGGTGTTCTGTCCGCGGTCGAACGAGGTCAGTGAGTAGCTAGGCTGTACACGTACATATCCTCCCGCATTGAAAATACAGTTGATACCCAGTTCCCATGCCTTGTAGGTAAAAGTATTGTTGAATCCTCCGGTGTAAGGCGAATCGGTTGTTCCTATATACTCATACTTGTTTCGAAGTTCAGCATGACTCAGGTTGTATGTACCGAAACCGAATTCCTGCACCTTAAAAAATTCCTTCATCGATTCTACTTTTCCGGTTTCTTTGTTGTAGAATGTCATCTGTCCGTTTTCATCTATACCCGCATAAGGGAATGCAAAGATAGCTCCAGCCGGATAACCTTCACGGCTAGGATAAATGGCATCTTCTCGTATGGCTTCTTTCAACACCTTATTCTGGTTGTAGGCAAAGTTGAAAGTCGTAGTCCACATAAACGACTTGGTATGGATATTGCGTGTAGACAATCCTATTTCGATACCTTTATTTGTCATGCTGGCCCAGTTGATGTTTGTCGAAGAAAAGCCCGTTTCCAGCGGAAGCATCTGCATGCCTATCAAGTCCACTCCTTTGCGGTAATAATAGTCCACACTCAGGTTGATAGCCTGATTCAATACAGCAAAGTCCAGTCCGACATTAACCGAATGAGTCTTTTCCCAGCGCAGCTTGTCGTTTGGTGCAGAGGTTACCACAATCATGTCTTCCGTATTTCCTGGTAAGATAGGGGTAGCATTCGATTGGTATTTCCCCAGCAGATACGGAGAGGTATTCTTGTCGATGTTTCCTTGCAGACCATACGATGCACGGATCACCAGATTGTCCAGCCATTTCGCATTTTCGGTGAACGGTTCTTCCGATATACGCCACAGTGCACTGACTGAGTAAAGTGGCAGGTAACGATATTTCTTGTCAACTCCAAACAAGTCGGAACCATCGAAGCGGATACTTCCTCCCAGTGTATATCGGTTCAGCAGTGAGTACGACATTGTAGAGAAAGCCGAAACATATGCATTTTCTACATTCGTTTTGGTATGCAGAGGAAACGCCTGCGAGTCGCTGGGGAATACTACCGGCTGGTTGGTCATTGTACGGCGGTCATATCCGTAACCGGCCGAATAAAGGGTAGTAGCCCATGTACGGCGAAGTTCAGAACCTACCATGATTTCAAATTCATGAATATCAGCATATGTATCGCGATAAGTTCCCATTGTTTTCCACGTTACCTGAGAGTCTGAATTTTCGTAAGCCTTATGAAACCCTCCTTTCTGAGGAAGGAAAGACGTACCGTTATAGCGATGGTTTTTGTGTTCCAGTCGCATGGCAAAAGACTCCTGATCGGCAATCTGTTCGCGCGAGGTCTTGTCGAGCTGCAACCCTACTTGTGACGTAATCTTGAATCGGTCGTCAAAGCGAAGCTCCACATCGAAGATGGAAGAAAGCGAATTGATGGTTGTTTCATTCGATGTATTCTGCCGTTCTTCAAACGTATTGAACAGCAGATCCGAATTTCCATTCTGTATATCGCTGTCGTACACATAGTTTCCATCCTTATCGTATGGAGTCAGGTACGGATTGGCAATGCGGGCATAGAACATCGGATTTGTAAATCCGTCGGTAGACAGGTATGAGCCATTCTTACGTCGGTTTACAAAAACAGATGTGCCGAATTTCAACATCCGGTTCATTTTATAATTAGCTTTCATTACCAGATTCAGACGGTCGGAAGATACATTCGGAATATTTCCCTGTTCTTTCGAGTACCCTAACGAAGTATAGTACGTAGCCTTTTCGTTACCGCCCGACAGACTCAGGTTATATTCCTGACTGAACGCGTCCTGCAACAGTATATCATTCCAGTCTGTATTAATCAGGCGTAAAGCATTGATTTCATTCTGAGCCTCCTTTGAGAGTGCATCCCAGCCGTCTTTCTTGAAAGCATCAATGGCATTGTAGCGGTTCAGGATGCGGTATATTTCTCCCTTTTCGGCGTTCATGGCATAATCACTTTTCATCAGTTGCAGTTCCAGATCGACCTTCTCAGACGCATTCAGCAAGTTCAGACGGTCGATATTCTGTTGAGGCGACCACGTGAGGCGCGTACTGAAGTTGATTTTTGTCTTTCCGGCCTTACCGTTTTTGGTGGTAATCACAATCACACCATTGGCCGCACGTGCACCATAAATAGCTGTTGCGGCAGCATCTTTCAGTACTGTGATATCAGCAATATCGGCAGGATTCAGTCCGGCGATGGAAGACTGCTGTACATCGTCGATATTCTTCAGCGACTCCAGACTCGGGATATCAGTACCTTCCAGTGGAATACCGTCGAGCACCCACAACGGGTCCTGTGTACCGTTTAGCGATGAAGTACCGCGGATACGAATCTTTACCGGAGATCCGGGAGCTCCAGAAGTCGAAACAGCCGAAAGACCTGCAATTTGTCCCGAAAGAGCCTGGTCGATACTTTTTACCGTACCGATACGTCCTTCCGAAATGTCAATCTTAGCAACGGCAGCTGTCAGCTTGCGACGCTCCACTGTCTGGTAACCGGTCACAACCACATCGTTCAGCATCGTCGACGAAGGCTGTAAGGCAACGTTATAATGAGTCTGTCCCGATTTCAGTTCAATCTGCTGTGTAGTGTAACCAATATAGCTTAATTGTAATTTCTTTACTCCGGAAGGAACGGTAATAGAGAAGTTTCCGTCGATATCGGTGACAACTCCCAAAGACATCAGGCTGCTTCCGGCTTTCTTCAAGTCGTCGGCAGAAACATACACAGACACACCTATCAGTGGCTGTTTGTCATCATCAGCAATTACGTTACCGGTAATCACCTTGTCGGCCGCCCATGCCGCACAAACGTGCACAAGGAGCAGCAAAGTCAATAATAAGGATTTCTTCATTGAAAAAAGATTGTTATTGATTTGGTAAAAAATAGTTTAGCATTTGTTTTTGTGCATCGGCACAGGGACGGTTTAATCCTTTAGTCCCAGTGCCGTATTGATACGCAGAATCATATCGTCATAATGATAGCGTGCTGCCGTATCCGATGTGTTGCGTCTTGACTCAAGCAACTTCTTGATGCGCAACAATTCACCTCGTTTGACAGAGATTGCATCCGATATACGGTTTACTTGTCCGCCGTAGAAACTCAGTTCACGTCTGGCTCCCATGCGTTCTGCCTGTTCAATAGCAAATTCATTGTGACTGCACCACGGTGTGTGATGGAACAGATACGGATTGCCACTGGTAGCAGTCAGCTGCTTGTTGATTTTTACACCTTCACTTTCGGCGGCAGCAGTAATCAGTGCGTCGAGGAATCCTTTCTGCAAGTTACGCTCCATCACATCGGGAGTACCTCCCTTGATGGTGGTCGCGAAAATGGAGTTGTGCATCTTGTCCATCATTTCCACTACGGTGAAAGCCTTTTTGCCATTCTTCAGTTCGTTTTCCAGCATACGCATCAGTCGGTCGTTCGAGAGCAGATCCCAGAAAATATATCCCTGCGTATTTTTCAGAATCTGGCTTGGCGCATATTCTATTACTCCCGTCGGGTTTTTACGCAACAGGAAGGTATAGTCGGAAATTTCCGTATCGAACAGCCAGCGCGGGTAGCAAAGAACTTCGTTCAGCAGAAAATCGAGTGATGCTTCCTGCTTTTCCTTCTCTACATAGGTATATGTCTTGACTCCATCGCCTACAGTCGTATTTTCTATGTAAATACCTCCGATGTTTGCCATTACATGATACAGATAGTTGTTCCACTGGGTAATCACCGCGTAATACAGGCGCGAAGCCTCCTCGTACGTCTGTCCTTTCTCTCCCGTAGTCGTCCACTTGATGATTTCAGGCACGATACGTTTCAAGTTGGCTATACCCAGTTCCGAAGAACGGACAGGATCGTCACCCAAATCTTCGTTCTGTGCTCTCGGATCGACAGCCGAACGCGGATCTTGTGCCTCGCTGTATTTATACAGACGTCCGTTATGCTTGTTCAGGAAATCGTATAACACATCTTTTTCAGCTTCCGGAGTAGGCAGACCATACCAGCGGTAACCATATTCGATGGCAAAAATATCATACGGACCGATGTGTGGCGATACAGCTGTAACTCCGTCGCCTGGCTGTGCCACATAGTTATAGCGGGCATAGTCCATAATAGACGATGCCGTAGAGTTCATCTTATCTGTAAAGCTTTTCGAACGGAGCGAATCAGTAGGGAAAGTCCACGATCCCATCATGTTGTGGCGCAACCCCAGCGAATGTCCTACCTCGTGACAGGCCACAAAACGGATCGCATCTCCCATCATTTCGTCCGGCAGTTTGGTTCCTCGTGCTTTCGGATCAATAGCTCCGGTCTGGACGGTAATCCATTCCTGCACCATCGAGATAACATTATGCCACCACATGATGTCCGCTTCCAGAATCTCTCCCGAGCGAGGGTCGAGAATAGACGGACCCATCGCATTGGCTTTCGATGAGGCTGCATACGTCACTACCGAATAGTTGATGTCATCAGCATTCACCGCTATGCTATCAGGCAGTTCCTTGGCAATAATTGCATTTTTAAATCCGGCACGCTCGAAAGCTACCTGCCAGTCTTCTATACCTTGCTTGATGTATTTTCGCCAGCGGTAAGGGGTAGAGTTTTCGATGTAGAACACAATCGGCTTTTCCGGTTCTACCAGTTCTCCGCGCAGATATGCCTCACGGTTTTCCGGCTTGGGTTCCAGTCGCCAGCGCGTAATGTATTTTTTCTCTTCTGTTTTCTGTTGGGAATCGCTGAAATAGAGCAAGTCCTTTGTGAAATATCCCACTTTCGGATCATCCAGACGGCCCATCATCGGCTTCTCGGGCAGTAATACCAGTGAGGAGCTGACCTCTACGGTGACATTTACTGCCGACATACCTTCGCGTACTTTCGTGGTAAGTTCGGAAGTGGCTACGATGTTGTTAGGAAACGCCTTGATCGACATGATGCGTGACAAGTCCTTTACAGCAGATGTCCCCAGATTGATATTGTCGAAGACATTGTTGATGCTCGTTTCCGATCCGTCATAGATGTCGTTTATCTGGATGATTACTGAGGTTGAATCGGCATTGCATGCTTCCAGCTTGAAATCGGCAATGAGCGGAGAGATAAAGTTATCGCGCACCGAGCGGGTGATAGCATCGTTTTCGGGCGATTCCGGTAACGGACGGCTCTGGCGCACCCTGATTTTTTTCTCTTCCTTGTTCCATTCAAAACGTATCATCTGTGTTTCGTAGTTTGTACCACGGTTTACACCTGCGTCATTCAGTTCGAAGGGCACTCTTTGCAGCTTATTCACAACCAGCATGTCGCGCTGAAGCAATGACACGGGGATTTCGAAATAATATTTGCCATCCTGGGCATATACATTAAACATGCCACGAGAAACCAGGTTGCTCTCGGAGGCAATCTTTTCAAAATCGGTTTTACTGACTTCTTCAGTTGTTTCTTTTTTCTTGTTCTTCTTCCACGGGAAAACTTTAGCTTCTGTAGATGTATTGTAATAGCTTGCATTACCAGCCGACGCATAGACTGGAATGCATATCAAAGCTCCTGCTAAAGCACGTAATAGTAGGGGTTTGTTCTGTATCATACAATGGTTTCGTTTGAGGTTGTAATAAATTACAAAACTTCAAAATTAGTATAATTGTTCAGATATTTTTTATAATTGTCGCATATTTATTAATAATTAAGTATTATTTGTATTTTAATGTTCTCTTTTGCGGCTTTTACATAGCTGTATTTTATGTCGCGTGATTTAGGTTAAGCATTATTCGGATAGAGGTACTGAAGTGGGATAATTATAACTTGCGCTTGTTTGAGGAAAAAATTGCTGTAGTTTTACCAAATTCTTCTCGATGTTTTTTTTAAAATCGTACAATTTCCGAAATGTTTTGTACAAAAAATAAGAGGTTTTTGCTGGTTTGTTAATTGGTTGATTTACTTTGTTTTATATAATTATAGAAGCTTCTTGTAATAAGCGCATGTATTCATGGGGAATTTATGGATTTTTTTGTCAAATTGTAATGCGCGTGATTAAATTCATTTTACAATAGACTCTGTAAAGTATATCTGTTTATCTGAATGACCGGTTTTATGTTTTTTTCTGTATCAAAGGAATTTATTGGGATTTTGTTTATATTTGCAAATCTTGAATTTAAACATTACTTATGAAAACTAAACATTTATGCTGTGCTATGGCTTTAATCGGAAGTCTGGCGATGACAGAAATTTATGCACAACAAACGATTGTGGCTTGCAACGGGAAGACTTATAAACAGGGAGATACGCTTGTTGTCGGCAAGCCTGCTTCTTCGGGTTATTTATATATGCGGTCAGTTGACGGACAAGGAAGTTTGAGTCCTGTATACGAACGGGATATTGTCGGTTCAAAAATGATTATTACTTCTGTCCCTGAATATGATAAAAAGCTGTATGAATCTATGGGTATCTACGAACAGCCAGAAACGCCTCAGATTGTTATGGCTGAGGGAGAAGGAAAACATTTTTGTATTAGTCTGAATGGAGCCTTGACAAGTGGAAACATAATGTCCGATTATATGCCTTCGGCTGTTGAAGGAGCTGTAGATTTGACTCCGTCGATTTTATATGTGTATGCTTTGAAACTTTATCAGACAGCCGTAGACGAAAAGGTTATAGATAGATATGCGTCATTGTGTGTTCCTGAGGAATTTGAACAAGCATCTGCAGATCCGTTCGCTTTAGAAGAAATACGTAAGACCTATCAGGCAAAGCTTCTTCAGGAATTAGAAAAAGCTGATTTTTCGAAGGTATTCCGTTTGAAATGTTTGTCAGAACTTCAGCAATATGATATGAATAAAGGGTGTTTTCCTTTGTCTGGATTTTCTTGTGCTGACGTAAAAACTAAGCAACAGAAGGATTTAAGTAAACTTGGCTATTGTTTATGGGAAGAATGTGCTTTCCATTTTACTAATACTTCTTATTTTACTTCCCTTCCTGTAGATAAAGCACGTGCCAAAGGTTTTTACGATATGAGAAAATATGCTCGTGTTCCTGCTTACGACAAGCCTGTAGCTACCTTATATGTGTATGTTAAGTTTAAGAAGGAGCCTGTAAAACTTCCAGAACAGAAAATAATGGTTTATTCAAAGGGACAGAATTTTGATTTTAGCTGGTCAACTTTAAATAAGGCTTATGGCAAGAAGGCATTGAATATGGATATTGTTCGAATAGATGGATATAATGATTTACTTCCTTATGTGAATGGAGAAGTGACATATAATTACTTAGGCAGTGTCGCTTTATAACAGAATGGAGCTGTATTGCGAGTTACATACGATACAGCTCCATTTTTCATAGAACAATAATTATTTATTAGGCGAATCCCATTTGTATGTCTGATTGCAAGTAATGTTCAGTGTCTGATTGCCGCTTTGTATACGGAAATCACCCTGTTCAAGGATCCATTTACCGTCAGCTCCAACAAAAGCAAGATCACTGGCTTTGATAGTTAAAGTAACGGTTTGTGTTTCGCCTGGTTGTAATTCCACTTTTTTGAAAGCACGCAGTCTGCGGCTTTCGGGAACGAGAGAAGCAACCAGATCGCTGCTGAACAGCATTACAGCTTCCTTTCCTACGAGCTTTCCGGTATTGGTTACATCTACAGAGAACTGAAGTTCGTCGGTTGCTGTAAATGAAGGATGATTCACGCGCAAGTTGCTATATTCAAATGTGGTGTAGCTCAATCCGTAACCGAATGGCCATTGTACAGAGATAACTGCATCATAGTCGTAAGCTCCTTCCATCTTATCCATTTCTTCGCTTACCCGATAGTCGTATGTAGTAAGTGCTGCCTGATGGCGTGGATAAGTGTACGGCATCTTGGCACTCGGATTAGCGTCACCTGCCAGAATATTTGCCAGTGCATCTGCTCCGTAGTTACCTGGCAACAGAATATTGATAATTCCGCTGGCAAGAGGTTCCAGATCGTTTATCAGACGAGGTCTGCCTTCGTTCAGTATCAGAATAATAGGCTTTCCAGTGGTAGCAAGTGCCTTTACAAGTTCACGCTGGCTGGGTGAGATAGCCAGGTCGGAAAGATTACCCGGAGTTTCGCAGTAAGAGTTCTCACCGATGCAGGCGATGATGATATCCACATTCTTTGCGGCAGCTACAGCTTTTTCTATTTCCGGTTCATTCTCTTCTGTATAAGCACCTTCCGGTTTGTAAGTTACACCTTGTTCCAGTGTTACATATTCGCTTCCGAACTTGTTGCATAGGGCTTCGTAGATGGTATTATACTTACCGGCAAATCTGTCGGCAAGGTGTCCTTGCCATGAGTAACTCCAGCCACCGTTCAGACAGCGCATAGAGTTTGCATTCGGACCGGTAACCAGCAGTTTCTTGCCTTTAGCCAACGGGAGAATATTATTTTGGTTTTTCAACAGAATTTCTGATTCTTCGGCTGCACGAAGGGCCAGTTCTGCATGTTCTTTACTGCCAAACAATGGATATTCTTGGGTTGGAGTGTTAGGGTACTCGAAGAGTCCAAGACGATACTTCAGACGGAGGACACGACGTACGGCATCGTCTATGCGACTCATCGGCACTTTATTTTCTTCAACCAGTTCTTTCAGCAATGTACAGTAGTTCAGATCGTATGGTTCCATGGCCATGTCTATACCGGCATTGATAGCTATCTGGATGGCTTCTTTTTTATTGGCAGCAATGCGTTCGCGGGTGTACAGGTTGTTGATGTCGGCCCAGTCTGTAATCAGCATTCCGTCCCATCCGAGATCCTCTTTCAGCCATTTGGTAAGCAGTTCATAATTAGAGTGTACGGGAACTCCATTGATGGAACCGCTGTTTACCATGATAGTCAAAGCGCCTGCTTCAACACATTCTTTGAAGGGAGCGAAGCATTTTTCACGTAATTCCGATACGGGAATATATGCGGGGGTACGGTCTTTTCCTGTACGCGGCAGGCTGTATCCCATGTAGTGTTTGACTGATGTGGCAATGCGGTCGGCAGGTATATGATTGGGATCATCACCCTGAAATCCGCGGACTGCCGTGCTTCCCATGATAGAATTTACCAGACAGTCTTCACCATAGTTTTCCCATACGCGCGACCAGCGTGGATCACGTGCCATGTCTACAGTAGGAGAGTAAGTCCACGGGCAGTTGCTGGCACGTGTTTCGTATGCAGTTACACGTGCGGCTTCGTATGCCAGGTCGGGATTGAACGAAGCACCCAGATTGATGTTCTGAGGGAAGAGGGTACCATCCAGTGTATAGGTCGTTCCATGGTTTTGGTCCAACCCATAGATACATGGGATTCCTATTTCTTTCATCGACATAGACTGGATTGTTCCGATAATTTCCTGCCATTTGTCTTTATCTTGTGCCACCGGCCCCGGAGCGTTCAGGAATGAACCTACTTTATATTCTGCAATGGCCTTGCGCAGTTTAGCTTCGTCAAGCTGGAATTCTCCATCGACAAAACCTCCCAATACATCAATGGCAAGTTCGGTCATTTGTCCGATTTTCTCTTCCAGAGTCATTTTCGAAAGAGTGGCTTCCACCTGTTGCTCTAATTTTGCGTCTTTGGCAATTGCTGTTGCTGGAGCTGCCTGTATGGAACAGGCAGCTATTGTGAAAGCAAATAAACTTGATGTTATTTTCTTGTGTATCATATAATGTGTGTTTTTTGAGAATGATTTATTGTACGCTTATTCTGTCTACATAATATCCGTGGCCAATGCAGAGGAAACCGTCTTCTGTCTGAATCTTGTCCAGTACTTCCTGAGTTAATTGAATTTGTTTTACTCCGTCTTCCTGGAATTCGATGACGGCAGTACCGGGCAGATCGTTCCACCAGCCTGTTGTGGTGCGCAACTGGTGATATTCGTCGGCAGAGTTTACTGAATAGTATATGCTTAATACGGCTCCTGCTTTTATGCTGGCGAATACATCCTTTCCGATCAGGTTGAAAGTCTTGTTCGGATTGTCATCGGGTAAATCCCATGATACATAGTGATGACCTTCCCATAAAACTCTTTCTGAAGATACAACTACTGTCTGTTCTGTGATGTTCCCCGCAGTGGTATAGAACATGACTTCTTTTCCTGATGTGGTTCTTCCGGTAAGTGTGTATTCACCATCTTCCAGTGAAGGACAGGTAAAGGCTATCTCGGTTTCCGACTGACGGATAAAGCTGGAAATAGTCTGTCCGCCGAAAGTGAACGATTCTATCTGATTGAGATTGATACCTGTCATTACCCATTCGCTGTTTGCTGTAGTACGCTCTGAGCCGGCTGTGATGAGTGCGTCACTGGTAACGGTTACTTTGTTTCCTCCGTATTCATTGCCACCGTTATCTACAAGAATAATCCGATAGGTTCCGTCTGCCAGTCCTTCCGGAACGGTATATTCGATGTAGCTGTTTTCTCCGTTTTCTGTGTAAGCGATATCGGTTGCTGTTTTTCCGCCGATAACGATGCTATTTACTTTATCAAGGTTGTTGCCGTAAAGTTGTGCTTTTGCTCCAGTAGTAATGATGCGTTCGAAGCCGATTTCGGTAGCCCAGGGATCATCTGCCAAAGGATTGACCTGAATGAGTCCTTCACGGTAAGTCGATTTGCCGATGCTGGTTGTAGCGGTCACTTTCAAATGATAAGTTCCTGCTTTCAGAGCGAGGTCAATTCCTTTTCCTGTCTGTATTTCTTCTCCGTCAATAAACCATGTAACGGTTGTATAATCGGCAGGAGTCACAGTCAGTGTCATCGAGAAGTTGGCATCACGGCTGATATTTGAAACTACCGGCAGTTCACCGTTTACTTGGTCGGGAAATAAAGGGTCAAGGATTCGGGGATCGTCATTTTCTGTTGCTGTAGAAAATGGAGTTTCTTCCGTGCAGGCGATGAGTCCGAAGCTCATAGCAAGCATGATTAATAGTATGTGGTATATCTTTTTCATATCTGAATCTAATTAAAAAATGATTGTTATTTTGTTGCATCTTTGTCCCACCATACCGGAGTGTACCAGTTGTCTGTTCCTCCCATGCGGTTTAGAGCTTCTTCGTAACTTACTTTATTGTAAGATGATTCCAGAACCGGGTAGCAAAGACGTACTGGAATTTCAGTACCGCCGGTCAGATATTGTCCGAAACCGTATTCAGCAGGTGATTTCAATTTCGGATAACCAGAACGGCGTATGTTTGCCCAACATTCAGCCGGATTGGTGAAGTGGAGAATCCAGGCCTGTGTATTGATGGCTTCTTTTTTCTGTTCGTCAGTATGTCCGATTCCGTTTTGATTTATATATTCTTCGAATGTTTCATCCGAAACCTGGTCGCATCCATAGCTTTCTGTCAGGAAATCGATAGCTGCACGTACTCCTGTTCTGTACAGTTCGTCTATAGACTTACTTCCTGTATTCCATCCTTTGAGAGAAGCTTCGGCCAATAGAAATTCAACTTCTGCGTATGTCATGACTACGCCGGGGTTTGTACTTTTCAGAAAGTTGTTAGCCAGTTTAGGTTCTGTTTCACGAGCTACTGTTGTGCTTATGGAAGGATTGGTTTCTGCAAGCTCCTTCAAAATATCGCTGTCATATCCACTAGGCCACGGATCATAGCTGAATGCTCCCGGTTCGCATGGCTGGAAAGCGATACCTTTTTCCAGCATTTCGTTTGTCAGATCGATGCGGTTATCGGGGCTGGTAGAACTCATCAGGCCATCGTAATAGCAGCGTCCGATCATAAACGTACGAGGATCACCTGTGTTATACAACTGATTGAAGAGAGTAGAACATAGATAGCTTGGGTTATTGGCCGGATCGTTACCGAACAACAGTTGTGACAAGGCATTTCCACGGTAGTCTGTATAGGCTTCCTGTCCGAAACTGAATGATTTTTCCATGTATTGGATAAGTGCATTGTCATCATTGCTTTGGAAGATGCCGCCTTCGTCTTGCAGGGCTGCCTCAAACTCTTCCTGAGCTTTTTGAGGAGCGACATTGGAGATACGCATGGCAAATCTCATTCTCAATGAATTGGCAAGCTTTTTCCATTTGCTTACGTCGCCGTTGAAAATAACATCACCTGTAATTTTGTCTTTGCTGGCATCCATGTTGTTGCCGGCAGTTTTGAGTTCTGTGAAAAAATCGTTGTAGATTTCTTCTTGTGTATCGTAACGTGGGTTGAATTTCTCTTCCAGAAAGCCTTTGCCTGCTTCACTGCAAGGTACATCTCCATGAATATCTGTAATGACTGACATAAGGTATACTCTGTAGATACGTACTGCCGAATTGATATTTACTTTTTCAGCATTATCGGCTGTACGATATTGAGCATCTGTCAGGTTTTTGATAGCAGTTGTATAAAACGTAGTCCAGATACGTCCCATTTCATTATTGTCGACAGTATGTCTGCCTCCATAGTTCGTTGTATTCCAGCATCCCATAAGTTGTTGGTTGAATGCATACAGGTAGTTCCTGTAGATTTCTACCATTCCTAAGTTGCCATAAGTCTGTAGCTGGGCTGTGGTAAGCTGTGCATTCGGATCGATAGTTGAGGCTTTCGACGGATCTGTATTCATATTCTCCATATACTCATCGCTACATGCTGTAAAGAATATGGTGAATGCCGCCAATATCAGGGTAAAATATGATTTATAGTTTTTCATTGTATTTCTTCTTTAATATATTACGTAATGAACTATCTTTAGAATTTGAGATTGACATTGAATCCGTAACTTCTGCGTGATGGGAGTGAACCATATTCCAATCCCATACCGGTTGTATTGTTATAGTTTGAATCCGGATCAATGTTTGGAATATTCTTCCATACGATAAACGGATTACGTGCAACGAATGAAACTGTGAGTCCTTTTACTACGTTTTTCAGCCATGACTGAGGTACTCTGTAGCTTAAGGTGATTTCACGGCATTTGATGTATGAATTGTCGTAGATAAACATTGACGGAGCATTTCGGCAGACACTCATCCAGTAATCTTCCGGGTTAATGTAAATATCATTCGGACGATAAGTTCCGTCACCGTTATCAATTACACCCGGAGCAATGAAACCACCGGTAGGAGTCCAGTCGGGAGAACCTTTGGCAATACCTGCGGCCTGGCGTTGTTCTTCCGAGCGATACCATTCTTCACGGCCTGCGAGTGTTTCTTTACTTTTACCAGATTCATAAGAAGCACGGGCAGACATAGAATAGAGGTCAGCTCCGACTTTGATATCGAAAAGAGCAGAGAGAGATAAGTTTTTATAAGTAAGCGTTGTTCCAAGACCTCCGGTCCAGTCCCAGGAAGCATTACCCAGTACATGATTGCTCTTGTCGTACTGTGGAAGTCCGGTCTGCGGGTCTATAAGAATATCTCCGTTTTCATTGCGTTTGAAGTCCGGTCCTACGATAGCTCCGAAGTTCTCGCCGACTTTTGCTGCAACTTGTACATCCAGCCATGCTGCTTTTTCAAGTTCGAACATGTCCATGCCATCTACCAGTTTCTTTACTTTATTGCTGTTCTTTGAAAAGTTCAGGTTCAAATCCCAGGAGAAATCCTTAAGTTCTATCGGACGTGTGTTAAGTGCGATTTCGATACCTTTATTTTCAATTTCACCAGCGTTGATCAGGCGGTAATTATAACCGGAAGTCCATGAACTGGCCATACCCATAATCTGATTCTTACTGTTTTGAGTGTAGTAAGTAAAGTCGAGTCCGATACGGTTCTTCAGGAACTTCATCTCCAGACCAAGTTCGAAAGAGTTGGTCTTAGTCGGTTTCAAGTTTTTATTAGGCATTGTCGAATTGTTGATGTATCCGATGGTATAGCCCGGGTAGGTGAATTTCGATTTGCTGTAAACTAGTCCCAACTGATAAGGGTCGGTGTCGCTACCTACTTGTGCCCATGATAAACGGAACTTTCCGTAAGGCATCAGGTCACTTTGTTTTAGTAATTCCGAGAATACAAAACTTCCGGAGAATGACGGATAAACATATACATTGTTTCCGATAGGCAGGGTAGACGACTGGTCGCCGCGTAAAGTTGCATCGAGATAAACCAAATGTTTCCATCCTACGTTTACTGCACCATAAACCGAATTGATTTGTTTACGGTAACTGTTCTGTTCCAAGCTGGTTTCATTGAAGCTCATCAGGGCTACTACATCACGAATCTGCATATCCTGGGCAGTAGTGACGGTAGTCTGATTATTGACCTTGTAAACGTTTCCTCCCAATGTTGCATTGAAATCGAAATCTCCCCACGTATTGTTATAGAGGGCAAGTAGTTCGAAGTTGTACATGCGGTTACGGAAATTACTGTTCTGCAAATAACCGGCTTCGTATCCCGGGGTAGTAGGAGCTTTGAAATCTTCGAATATGAAGTAGTTCAGTTCTGCACCGATTGTACCTTGCAGTTTCAGGTGTTTGTTAATGTTCCAGATTGCTTTTCCATTGAAACGGAACTGGTCTTTCTTCGAATTGTTGGAGTTTTTGTAAACGTCCCAGTAAGGATTTACGTTGTATGGGTCCATACCATTCCAGTTGGAATATTCACCGTTTTCATCCTGATAGTTTTTCAGCCATTCCTGATCGTAGGTTGTTGCCAGAGTCATCAGGTTCTTTCCGATGTTCGATTTGCTGTCACCCAGTGCCGGGCGATTTTTTACAGCTTCGCGAGTATAGTTGGCACTGAAGTCAACATCTACCTTTCCCAGACTGGTGTTGGTACGCAGGTTGAAAATGTCACGGCTCATGTTCGACTGAGGAACAATATCTTTGTTTCTCATATCGGTATAGGTGAAACGTACACCTGTATGTCCGCTGTTGGCACTGATGATAGCTGTATTGGTAGCTGTCAGACCTGTTTGGAAGAATCCGGAAGTATTGTCTGGAATGATGAGATAAGGACGTGCTACACCGTCAAAATATGTCAGCATATTACTGCCGTCAGCTTTTGGTCCCCAGCTTTTGTTCGTATTTGAAATGGCATCGATGCTGTATGTTCCGTTGCTTCCCATACCATATACCTGCTGTATATCGTTCCATTTAGCCAACTGAGTATCGAAGGTGAGTGTACCATTATATTCTACACTGAATTTCTCTTTTCCATTGGCTTTTTTGGTTGTAATGAGGATAACTCCATGACTGGCACGGCTACCGTAAAGAGCAGATGCAGCAGGACCTTTCAATACAGACATGTTTTCGATATCATCGGGATTGATACTGGAAATTCCGTCACCTAAATCGAAACCTCCTGAAGTACCTGCACTACCATAGTTGGTATTATCAAGAGGCACACCGTCGATGACATACAACGGCTGGTTGTTTCCTGTCATTTCTGTACTACCACGCAAAATAACTCGTGTTGATCCGGAAGGACCTCCGGCTGTCTGGCTGACTACAAGTCCCGGAACGCGACCTGCCATCGAGTTGATTACATTTGTTTCCTTGGCTTTTGTAAGCGATTCGCCTTTTACCTCATCAACTCCGTAGCCCAATGCCTTACGTTCTCTTTTGATACCTAATGCAGTTACTACTACTTCATTCAATACCTTACTGTCTTCAGCCATGACAATATTCAATGGCTTTTTACTTGCTTCTATTTCTATCGTTTTGTAGCCAATGTAACTGATAACCAGTGTTGCACCTGGAGCTACGTTTAATGTAAACTTTCCATCTAAGTCGGTGATGGTTCCGTTGGTAGTATTTCCTTTTTCTATAACTGATGCTCCGATAACGGGACCGGTAGCATCGGTTACAGTTCCGGTTACAGTGTGGGTCTGTTGCTCAACAGCAGAATGAACTGGTTGGGTAATTGCTTTCATCGGTGAAATTCCACCTATAAAACAAAGTGAGAGTGTGCCACATAATAGTGTGTACCTGCAATTTTTTGTTTTCATAGATTTGTTTGTATTAAGATTAATAAACTTTTATCCAGTCGATATACATGTTTACCTTCTCTCCGTCTTTCAATGCAGTGATGGCATTGACATCTGTGATGCCGGTAAAGCTTCCACCTACAGCCAGATTGAACAGGATGTAGAAGTTATGGTGAAAATATTCATAACGTCCGCTGACTTTGCTGATGTCGAAAGTGTAAAACTTGGTTCCGTCTATGCTTACAGTCAGACTGTTTTCATTCCATTCCAGCAAGTAGGTATGATATTTCCCATCTTGCAGACTCTGTGAAACATTATCGGCATGATATTCCTGACGATGTCCGCTTTCGTAGTCGGTTCCATAGTGGATGGCTGTGTTGAGATAGGTTTCAGACGTACCGTTGATTATACCGTTTTCCTGTCCCATTTCCATAATATCGATTTCTCCGCACTGAGGCCAAGGCATATTATTGTCGCCCATCATCCAAAATGCAGGCCATAGACCATTTGCTGTTTGGGGAAGTTTGATGCTTGCTTCTATCTTGCCATATTGAAAACTTTTTTTGCCTTGACTGTTTACTCTTCCGGAATAGATTTTGTCTCCTTTCCGTTCTGCCGTTAAAATAAGTACAGATCGTCCTTCATCTGTTCCGGTCGATACATGTGCTGCATCATATATTTGCAGTTCTTGATTTACCCATCCGGCTTCGTGTTCTTCTTTGGTCCATACATTGCTGTCGAACGTTTCGAAGTCATCTTTAAATACAACTATTTCCTGAGATTCTTCCTGCGGATTCATGTTTACTTCATCGGATGAGCAGGACTGATACATTGAGCACATTGCCAGTGCCAGTAGAATTTTTACTTTTTTCATATTACAGATATTTATGGGTTAAGATCATTATCGGTTCGTAGGGAGCCCGGTTGTAGCTGCGGTGACTAATACGCCGTGTGTCTGTTGAGCTCTGTGCAAAAGTGGGGATTGTATGCAAATAAGATGGTCAGATAGCTGACATATAAGGTTTGATTGCTGACATTTCTACTGGAAGTGATAGCTTTATGACTATCTGAAACAGCTTTATGCCGGTGAAAAGAGTCGTTTTTGAGAGAAGAAGGCATAAAAAAGCCGGTAAACTGTTTTTACCGACTTTCTTATGTAAGACTAAATGAATTTCTTATTGCTTGTCTGATGATGAGGCTGAACTGTCCTGCTCATATTTGCTGGGCTGAATGCCAAATTGTTTTTTGAATAGCATGCTGAAATATTTTACATTTATAAATCCTGTATCAGTAGCTACTTCTGTCACGTTTTTGCCTTGCTTCAGCAGTTCGGCTGCTTGTTGTAATCGGATGATACGGATAAACTCTTGCGGAGCTTTTCCTGTCAGCGATTTGAGCCGGCTGTAAAAGAGAGTACGGCTCATAGCCATTTCCTGACACAGACTGTTGATATTGAATTCTGCATTGCTGATATTCTCAATGACCAGTTGAGTAGCACGTATCACAAATGCATGGTCACTTTCGGAAAGTGCCGGCTGGTTATCAATGGTGTCATCACTTTGTTGAGCTGGCTGGTCAGGAGTTGATGTGGTATTGTTTCTGCCATTTTCTACCTCTTTGAGAGCTTGTCGCATGAAGAAATCTCGCTGACGATTTCTGTTTTCTATGAATCCGCGTACCTTTAACTTTAGTATTTCTGTACTAAAAGGTTTGGGGATATAATCGTCTGCGCCTTTTTTCAATCCTTCTACTACGGCATCATAATTGGTTTTGGCAGTGAGCAAGATAAAAGGTATACCGGCTGTATCCGGATTTTCTTTTACCATTTGACATAATTCGTCCCCCTGAATCCCCGGCATCATTACATCCGATAAGATCAGATCGGGATATTCATTCGACAGATAATCGAGAGCTTCTTTCCCATTTGCGACATCAATGACACGATAATAGTGTTCAAAGGTCTTGCGTAGATAGTAGCGCAATTCTTCGTGATCTTCTACTATCAGCAACGTATCTTTACCTTCCAGTTTCTCTTCAACCTCTTTCTTCTCTGGTGAAGAATATGTAGTATTTTCGTTTTGTTGTGAAGGTGATGATAGGTGTGAAGTAGCCTGAAGTGTTTGTGATACGGCAGCTGTATTATGAGCTTTCTGTAATGTAACAGAGAATGTTGTACCTTTGTTTACTTCTGATTCATAAGATACTTTTCCATGTAGCATCTTTACAATACGCTGTACCTGCAATAAACCGAATCCTGTGCCAGACTCGTGTGATTCTCTGGCATTTTCAGCCCGGTATACACTGTTAAATAAGTGTTTTCTGGCTTTGGAGGGTATACCGATGCCATTGTCTTTTACTTCGATGATAACTTTTTGCTTATTATATCGCAGACTTATTTCTATATTTCCGTGTGATGGAGTGTACTTGCATGCATTGGAGAGTAAATTGTCGAGTAACATTTCCATTAGATGTCTGTCTGCCATGGCATATACATCCTGATCTGGTAATGAAATATGCAAATGCAACTGTTTTTTGTCGCATAGTGCCTGGAAGCTTGCACATTCTTCAACAAGCAGTTCACTCAGATTTACAGGTTCCAGTGTGATAGACTTCTTGTGTGTATCTACTTTCTCAAACTCCAGCAGTTGTGTGATGAGAGTGTGAAGCTTGCGCGTGTTGTTACGTGCCATATCCAGCAGCTGACGTGCATCGACAGATAGTTCCTGTTGTTTTCCTAAATCTTCCAGTGGGGCCATAATCAGTGTAACCGGAGTTCTGATGTCGTGAGCCGTATCTATGAAGAATTTGATTTTGTCTTCATCATATTGCTTCTGAAGCTGGTTGCTCTTGAAGCGGAGGATAAAGTAAAAAATACCTCCTACCAGACAGATATATACTATCCATGCATACCATGAGTTCCACCAGGGCTGTGCGATTTGTATGGGTAGTGTCTGCTCGGATATAATTTCTCCATTACTTTTTCTCAAACTGCGTACTTTGAGTGTATATGTTCCGGGAGATACATTGGTATATCGTACAGATCCGTTTGAAGATAGATTACTCCATGACTTTTCGTATCCGTCTAAAATATACTGATAAGCAATGTCGTGCTGGAACCGATAGTTTATAGATTCGAACGTAACGACAAACGAATTGTGGCTGTATCCCAGATGGACGTCCTTATCGACTAGCATCTGATAGATGCAGGGATGTAGCTGTCTGGCTTCATGCGGATTGAGATATTCAACTCGTAAATCGGTAAATCGCAGTGGAGCTTGATAATCTACCATCATTACTGCGTCGGGAGAAATAAATACAGCTCCGTTAGTGCTTCCGTATGCAAATCTTCCATCAGATAATTGGGTATACGATGATTTATTATATACTTTGTCTATGTCATAGATATAATTCAAATTTGATACCTGGAAGTCTTTAACAATAGCCAGTCCTTTTCCTGTACTTGCCCATATACCTCCCTGGGAATCCCGTTGCAGACTGTATACGTCGTCAGACAACATACCTTCGTGGGTAGTAAATGTTTTCAGCTCGTGAGTATTCATGTTATATAAACTCAGTCCTCCTCCTTCTGTACCTAACCATACTGTTCCGTCATCATTAAAAAGCATGGAAATGATGTAAGCACTGGCATTTTGCTCATTGAGATCTTGAGTGGTAGCATAAGGTTTGACAGTTCCACTCTGTTTGTCTATTATACAGAAGCCGTTTACTGTGGCTACTGCTATCTGATGATGGTTTATAGCCATAATGGAGTGTATCCAGTTCACATCGAACACCTGTTTACGTTGTCTTGATTTGTCCCATTTAACCAGTCCGCCATCAAGTCCCCCAATCCACAAGTCGCCGTCATAATCTTCGGTGATCGAGAATATGTAGTTGGTAGTCAGTTCTCCTTTTCCTTCTGTGAGGTGTGTGGTTGTTTTTCCGGACTTATCTATTTGATACACACCGTCTCCGTAGGTTCCGGCCCATATATTGCTGTCTTTACCTTTGCACAACGTTACGGTAACGGTTGATTTCAGTATATGTTTCCAGATGCCGGAGGGAGTTAAAATACTGATTCCGTCGTCAGTGGCAAACCATATATCACCGTTGGTATTTTCTTCGATATCATTGACATTATCGTTTGCCAGCGATTGTGGATTACCTCTTTCATGGTTGAGGATAGTTATAGGATATTTCAGGTAGATAGCAACAGATACTCCTCCCGTATAACTTCCTATCCAGATATTTCCCTGATGATCGCGGGTTACGGCATAAACTCCATTTCCTTGCAGGTAGATATCGCTGTTATCTTCTGTATTGATAAAAAGATTACTTCTTTTAGTTTCCAGATTGACTGTATGTACACCTCCTCCATCTATTCCGATCAGTAGGGTATGGTCGTCGTAGGCTGTGATGGCCCGGATGGGACTGGAAAAGCAGGAGTTCTGTTTTTCGATGTGTTCTACTATGCCAGTTGTCGGATCCAGTGTCCATAGTCCATTATTGAATGTTCCGATCCAAAGCTGTTTATGTGCGCTATCATAAAAAAGAGTTTGTACGTTTTTGTTCTCTGTGAGAACTTTGGTGTGCCGAGGATTTGAACATGATATATATAACACTCCGTTGGATGTTCCTGTAAATAGAGAATCTCCTACACAGATAATGTCATTGATGTACTTATTCGGAATAATCTGTGAAACAGCTTCATCGGGAGCTTTTTTGTATAATCCTTTACTTAACCCCAGCCATAATGTTCCGTTTGGGTCCATACAGAGCTTATTCAGGATAATTTCTCCCTTGATAGATTCGCCTAAATATAATTCTTGTTCGAAACTGTCTGTATCAGGCCGGTATCGATAGATTCTGCCAGTGTGATCGTATGCCCATAATCCGTACTTTTCGTGATACAGTAAGCGGATTCTGCGTCCAGCCATATCACCATAATAGAAGTTTCCCTCTAAGGTATAGTTTTTTACCATCTGGCCATTGTATCGGTCTATACCTGCTTTTGTTGCAATCCACATTGCATGATGGTTGTCTTCTACGATTGAAAACACTCGTTGGCTGCTAAGTCCTTCTACGTGACCGATATGTCTGATGTTGAACATCTTGTTTGTCAATTCAGCCTGAGCAGTAGTACTTATAGCCCATACAAGGAGAATAATGATATATTTCAGTAAGATTTTCATGCGGTAAAGTTTATCAAAGACATGAGGTCGTTTTTCATAAGTATGATATACTGATTTTGTTGGTGATTCAAGGATTATTGTAAAAATAGCTGTATGCAAAATCATTTGTCATATATTGCAAAAATAATTAAACTAAATCAAATATGAAAAACGCATGTGAATATAACTTTTCTATTTTGCTGTATAGTTACTTTTGTCGGTCTTTCATGATTTCTTCTGCATGATCAAGTGCCCAATCGGTTAACATTTTCAATATTGGCATTAAACTTTCACCTCGTTGAGTCAACTTATATTCCACGCGAGGGGGAACTTCCGGATAAACGGTGCGTTTTATCAGTCCGTCTGTTTCTAAAGAGCGTAATGTAACAGTTAGCATTCGTTGTGAGATCTCTCCGATACTTTTCTGTATGTCATTGAACCGCATAGCTCCGTTGGTATGAAGGGTTGTTAAAACCAGCATTGCCCATTTGGTACTGATGCGTGCGATGATATCTCGAATAGGACATATACCTGAATGATGAAAGTTTTGCATATATTAACAGTTAGTAAATGTTTGTTTTATAATAATACTTACACTGGTGTAAGTGACTGACATTGATGTGCCTTCTTGTATTATCCGGTTGAGGCCCATACATTTGCAACACAAAAGTAATAAAGTTACTAATAATAACTAATGTATAATTTAAAAAACTAGAATTATGGCAAAGCGTATTGCAGTATTAGCCGTCAATCCGGTAAATGGATTGGGGCTGTTTCAGTACTTGGAAAGTTTTTACGAAAATCAGATTATCTACCGTGTGTATGCAGTTGCGGAAACTACTGATATGCGTACTAATTCAGGTATTCGATTTTATGCGGATGATGTAATAGAGAATCTGAAAGGGCATGCTCATGAGTATGATGCATTGGTATTCTCATGTGGAGATGCCGTCCCTGTTTTTAAAGAACATGCCTCAGAGGTACATAATGTTGCATTGATGCAAGTGATCAAAGAATTTGCAGAAGAAGGTAAATTAATAATAGGGCATTGTGCTGCTGCTTTGATTTTTGAAATTGCAGGTATAACGGAAGGAGTACGACTGGCAGTTCATCCGCTGGCAAAACCTGCTATATGCAAAGGAGTTGCTACGGATTCAGCTTATGAAATTGACAGAAATTTCTTTACTGCACAAAATGAACATACACTTCCATCATTAATGCCTGAACTGATGAAGGCCTTGAAATAGTATTATGGCTGTATTTCATTCCACCCGGCAGCATTGTACCATGCAACGGATGACTGGCAATATTTATCCCATGAAGATTTAATTTGTCTGCCGGGGAAATACATGCCCATACCACAATAACGTGTAGCATCTATTTTCAGTGTTACAAACGGATATTCTTCTCCATTCAGGCAATTTTTAGCTACAACAGCTTGAGACAAACTGTTTTCTACTGTAGCTGGAATAATACCTCCATTAAGTTGTTTGATAAAATCGAGTAAGTCGAATGAGAAGTTTTTATATTTTTCGTAACCGTATTGTTGTATCTGAGTATAGTCGAGTGTACTTAATTCGGACTGGTGCTCCTTTAGCTCTGCCTTTATAGCCTGAGCTACATTTTCCATTGCAGTGCAGTCTACTGCTGCGTATGTTCCCCACCATCTGTTTTCCTTATTGTATTGTACGGTTTCATTACAAACCTTTGCATAATCTATATCACTTTCGTATAAACCGGTGAAAAAGCGGTTATAAGGAAATCCTGCAGCAGGAGTTTCCATTACTGAGGCAATACAGTAGTGGGTAGCATTGCGTAATTCATAAAAGACTTCAGCTGTCCCCATCATACAGGCATCGAACAGCGTAAAGTCGAGATTATTTTCAGGAAAACTTTGTTCCAGAGTAGTTGCAAGTTCGGGTATGTCAATGGTATTACTTTCCACTCCGTCCCATCCAAAAGAAAATGTACTTATTGCGTTAGGAGATGGAAGCCATCCACTGGCATGAGATCCCAAGATCAATCCGTATGATTCTGCTTGTGCTATGTCTTGCATCATACGAAGATTTTCTGCCATGATAAAAGGATCGGTTGCAATTCCTATTGATGCCTGATGATGAACGGCCTGCAATATAACGTTTTCTGAAGTAAGCGAAGAACCACTTAATATTGTTTGTCCGTTTATTCTTCCATATCCGTCGGTTGTGAACTCAAGTATCTCTGCCGTTTTCATGTACTGGTTGCTTTCTGATGGTTTGTAGTAAATTACCAGTGTACAATTATCCTTGGCTGTAGAAAGACTTTCGTACATCCATTGTATATTTTGCATAATAAGCCCATCGAGATTATTGTTGGCTACCATATAGGCAAGTACGGCACGTTTTGCACGGACAGGCTGATGATGTTCGGGAATTTCATCAGAACAAGCAACCAGAATTAAGGTCGAAACAATATATAGCAGGATTTTTTTCATGCTTAATAATATAATTCGGCTTTCTTGAAGATAAATTCAGAATCAACCTCTAATACCACGATACTTTTATTCTTCTGATATTTTTCCTTCAGCTTGTTTATTTCTTTTTGCAGATTTTTCTTTTTCCGGTTGAAATAAACGAAGCAAGTGCGGTTTTTTAACTGTTTGTTTGACTCCAGATAATCTTTAAGCTGCATGCTGTATTCTGCACGTCCGACAAGCAGATCCTTATCATCAACAGCAGCACTGTCTACGTACTGTATATTAGTAAAGTAAACCAAAGAATCTGAAAATGATGCAGAAACTCCTGTAATGTAAACACCGTATTTATGTTTGTCTTTTGGTGATTTTGCCAGCGCAGGGAAAATTGCAGACGCAACCAATAAAAGGCAGAGTAATTTAAGATATTTCATGATTTAGTTTATTTTAGGTCACAAAAATAGATATTTGCGATAATATATGAAAAAGGAATAGAGAAAATTAACAAAGAAAAACGCATGGATATAAAAAAAGATGCAATAGTGTGGCGCTCTGCCCACTGTTGCATCCTGTTTTGTTTTCGGAAACGATCTTTATCTTATTACCCTAAATAAGATTTGAGCAACTTGCTACGAGAATTTTGTCTTAATCTTCTGATAGCTTTTTCTTTAATCTGGCGTACGCGCTCACGTGTGAGGCCGAATTTATCGCCGATTTCTTCCAACGTCATTTCTTGCGTGTTAATACCGAAAAACATTTGGATAATATCCTTTTCTCTTTCGGTTAGCGTAGAAAGTGCTCTGTCGATTTCCCTCGAAAGTGATTCATTAACCAGCGAACGGTCCGCCATTGGAGAGTCGTCGTTTACAAGGACATCCAGCAAGCTGTTGTCTTCTCCTTCTACGAAAGGAGCATCTACAGAAATGTGGCGTCCTGAAACTTTCAGCGTATCTGAAATTTTATCTACCGGAATCTCAAGTTCGTCTGCTAGTTCTTCCGGTGAAGGACGACGTTCGTTTTCTTGTTCGAACTTAGAGAATGCCTTACTGATTTTGTTCAGTGAACCAACTTGATTCAACGGTAAACGTACGATTCGCGATTGTTCTGCCAAAGCTTGAAGAATAGACTGGCGGATCCACCATACAGCATAACTGATAAATTTAAATCCACGAGTTTCGTCAAACTTTTCAGCAGCCTTTATCAAACCTAGATTTCCCTCGTTTATCAAGTCAGGAAGGCTCAAGCCTTGATTTTGGTACTGTTTGGCTACTGATACTACGAATCGCAAGTTGGCACGTGTAAGTTTCTCCAAAGCAATGCGGTCCCCCTTACGAATACGCTGAGCGAGTTCTACTTCTTCTTCAACCGTAATCAGGTCCTCGCGACCGATTTCCTGCAAATACTTATCAAGAGAAGCACTCTCTCGGTTAGTGATACTTTTGGTAATCTTTAGTTGTCTCATTATTATACACCGAATTTGGCTACAAAAATACTAAAAAACTTTCATATAGCGATTCTTTCATTAAGAAAGATTAAACATAAAGCTAAAAATATTCGGATAATTTTCAGGGATTTTGTCGTGTTTTTATTGAAAAAACGTCAGATTTTTTGAGAATGAAGACACTTTTCTCTTTTATTCTTTAAAATTCAGAGTTAATTGGATCCATTTTTCTTTATTGCTTTCTGTAAATTGAGATTCTTCTTCTTTGGGGTTAGAAACGGAGAGTCCGAGAAGCCGTATAGGATGTTGCTCGTAGTCTACTTCCGCAAGTAATTGTTTGGACAGCGGAAGGATATCTTGCAAAGTATGCAACTGTTTGTTAACACTAATACTGCGTGTAATCTGGGTAAAATCGTGAAATTTTACTTTCAGTGTAAGTGTACTGCCTTGAAAATCTTTGGCTTTAAGCCGTTCTGCCAATTCGCATGCGACATGGTACAGTTCTATGATAACAGATGATTTGAGTGATATGTCTTTTTCGAGTGTGTGCTCACATCCTATTGATTTCCGGATACGTATAGCTTCAACCGGACGATTATCTATGCCTCGGGCAAAGTCGTAATATACTTGCCCCATTTTTCCAAATTGCCTTGTCAACATTTCTAGTGAACAGTTACGAAGCCTACTTCCATTGTAGATTCCCAATGTGTGCATCTTTTTGGCTGTGACAGGTCCTACTCCCCAAAAAGCTTCAATCGGTAATCCGGCAATGAATTCTTCAGCTTGGTCGGGGTGTATAGTACAAAGACCGTCTGGCTTGCGCAAATCGGAAGCAACTTTGGCCAGGAATTTATTATATGATATTCCGGCAGAGGCTACAAGGTTTAACTCTTTTCGTATCCGGATTTTTATTTCCCGGGCTATATCTACAGCCAGTTTGATGTCTTTTTTATTTTCTGTCACATCCAGAAATGCTTCGTCAAGTGATATCGGTTCAATAATGTCTGTATATTCGTGAAAAATTTCGTGAATCTGTGCCGATACACTTTTGTATACATCCATACGCCCTTCTACGAATATCAGTTCTGGGCAGATTTTTAATGCTTTTACCGATGACATAGCCGAACGCACTCCATACTTGCGTGCTTCGTAACTTGCAGCAGCCACAACTCCTCGTTTCTCTGAATGTCCGACTGCTACAGGCTTACCTTTTAAATCTGGATTGTCACGCTGTTCTACAGAAGCGTAAAATGCATCCATATCTATGTGTATGATTTTCCGGCTCGTGTTCATGTTTTGACGTAAAAGCTCTTTCATGCAAATTTAATGAAAGTTTTTTGGGCTATCATAAAAATCATTTGTACTTTTGTGAGGCTTTGAATAAACTAGCGAGAACAGTCATTATGATGAAAGATGAAATTAAAAAGGCATGTGAGATCATGCAAAAAGGCGGTGTGATACTTTATCCGACTGACACCGTTTGGGGAATAGGCTGCGATGCAACCAATGAGGAAGCTGTAAAGCGAGTATATGAAATTAAGCATAGAGCTGACAGTAAAGCAATGCTGGTACTTGTAGATAGTCCGGTGAAGGTCGATTTTTATGTTAGTGATGTACCTCCTGTTGCTTGGGATTTAATCGAAATGACTACCAAACCTCTTACTATAATTTATGATGGAGCACGTAATTTAGCTCCTAATTTGCTTGCAGAGGATGGCAGTGTGGGTATTCGTGTAACAAATGAAACCTTTTCGAAAGAATTATGTTTCCGCTTTCGTAAAGCGATAGTTTCAACTTCTGCCAATATCAGCGGCCAGCCTGCACCTGCTATTTTTTCTGAGATAAGTGAGGAAATAAAGAATGCGGTAGATTATGTAGTTGATTTTCGTCGTGAAGAAAATGGTCATCCTAAGCCTTCCAGTATTATTAAATTAGGTAAGGGCGGTGTTGTGAAAGTTATAAGAGAATAAAAAATTACGCGTTCGATGAAAACTTCACAAGATAAGTTCGATTTGCTTCAACGTTTTATCCGATGGAGGGAAAAACATATTACAAATAAGCAGTTTATTTTAATATTGAGTTTTCTTGTTGGTATATTTACCGCATTGGCTGCTTATGTGTTGAAGTTTCTTGTAGAATATATAAAGGAGTTCCTGACAGAGAATTTTGACCCTATGGGGGCAAACTGGCTTTATCTGGTATATCCGGTAGCGGGTATTTTTATAACCAGTTTGTTTATCCGTAAGGTGGTACGTGATGATATCAGTCATGGTGTAACTAAGATTCTTTATGCCATATCGCGTAAACAAAGTCGCATTAAACGGCATAATATTTGGTCGTCGGTTTGTGCTTCTGCCATAACTATCGGATGTGGTGGATCTGTAGGAGCTGAGGCGCCGATTGTATTGACAGGATCTGCTATAGGCTCTAATTTGGGAAGTGTTTTCCGTATGGATCACAAGACCTTGATGTTGCTGGTTGGTTGTGGAGCGGCTGGTGCTGTATCTGGTATTTTTAAAGCTCCTATAGCTGGATTAGTATTTACGCTGGAGGTGTTGATGATAGATCTGACGATGGCTTCACTTCTTCCGTTGCTGATAACGAGTGTTACCGCAGCTTCTGTTTCGTATCTGCTTTTGGGTACAGAAGCAATGTTTCAGTTTCATCTGGATTATCCTTTTTCGCTCGAACGCATTCCATATGCCATCGCTTTAGGTATATTTTGTGGCTTGGTTGCTTGGTATTTTACTCGTTCAATGAACTGGATAGAAAATATATTCCGCCGGTATTCCAATCCTTATGTTAAGTTTGTTATTGGTGGAGCTATGCTGAGTATTCTGATATTTCTTTTTCCACCATTATATGGTGAAGGATATGATACCATTAGTTTGTTGTTAAACGGTGAAACCTCGGAAGAGTGGAATACTGTAATGAACAATTCATTGTTTTATGGTAGCACGCATCTGTTGGTCGTATACCTTATTTTGATAATCTTGTTTAAGGTTTTTGCTTCTAGTGCAACAAATGGAGGTGGTGGTTGCGGTGGTATTTTTGCTCCTAGTCTGTTTTTGGGATGTATATCGGGGTTTGTCTTTTCGTATGTATGTAATGAGTTCCATATCGGAAATACATATATTCCGGAAAAGAATTTTGCTCTGATGGGAATGGCTGGTCTGATGTCGGGAGTTATGCATGCTCCACTGACGGGTATTTTCTTGATTGCAGAACTGACAGGTGGATATGATTTGTTTCTTCCGCTAATGATTGTTTCTGTATGTGCCTATCTGACTATCATCGTATTTGAGCCTCATAGTATTTATTCTATGCGTCTGGCAAAAACAGGCGAGCTGATAACCCATCATAAAGATAAGGCGGTATTGACACTGATGAATATGGAGAGTATTGTGGAAACAGATTTTCTGAAAGTACGTCCTGATATGGATTTAGGTGAGATGGTGAAGCGTATTTCTCAATCTAGCCGTAACCTTTTTCCTGTGGTTGATGTAAATGATGAATTAATTGGTATAGTAGTTCTTGATGATATTCGTAATATTATTTTCCGTCAGGAATTATATCACCGTTTCCGGGTAGAAAGTTTTATGAAGCCTCCTAAAGCACCTATTATTAGTACAGACTCTATGGAAGTTGTGATGAAGAAGTTTGACCAGACAGGGGCCTGGAACTTACCTGTAGTTGATGAGGATAATAAGTATATTGGGTTTGTTTCGAAATCAAAAATGTTGAATACCTATCGTCAGGTATTGGTGGATATTTCAGCTGAATAAAAAGTACAAGACTTATGGATAAGAAGGATTTGAGAATTGTATATATGGGAACTCCCGAGTTTGCAGTGGAAAGTTTAAAAAGACTGGTAGAGGGAGGATATAATATAGTAGGTGTCATCACGATGCCTGATAAACCGATGGGGCGTCACGGAAGTGTATTGCAACCGAGTCCGGTAAAACAATATGCGGTTTCCCAAGGTTTAAAAGTGCTACAGCCTGAAAAATTAAAAAATGAAGAGTTTGTAGCAGAACTTCGGAGCCTGAATGCTGACTTACAGATTGTGGTCGCTTTTCGTATGTTGCCTGAAGTCGTATGGAGTATGCCGCGTTTGGCTACGTTTAATCTTCATGCTTCATTGCTTCCTCAATACCGTGGGGCAGCTCCGATAAATTGGGCTGTGATAAATGGAGATACCGAAACTGGTATTACAACCTTTTTCCTGAAGCATGAAATTGATACAGGAGAGATTATAGATCAGGTCCGTGTACCTATAGCTGATACTGATAATGTGGAGGTTGTTTATGAACGTTTGATGCGTTTGGGAGGTGATTTGGTTTTGAAGACTGTGGATGCTATTCTGGAAGGTTCTGTAAAAACAATTCCACAAGAAGAATTGGCTCAGGTTGGTGAACTTCGTCCTGCTCCAAAGATATTTAAAGAAACCTGTCGTATCGATTGGACAATAGGCGTGAAACGGATCTACGATTTTGTACGTGGTTTATCACCTTATCCAGCTGCATGGACTGAACTTTATCAGGAAGGGACTGATCCTGTTATGCTGAAGATATTTGAAACTGAAAAATTATTCTGTGAACATTCATTGGCTCCGGGTACTATTGTAACCGACTGTAAAACATATTTTAAAATAGCATCGTCTGACGGATATGTGAATGTTCTTTCGTTACAGCTGGCTGGTAAAAAACGTATGGAGATAAATGATTTCTTGCGTGGGTATCGCCATACAGAAAAAGCATATGTGAAGTAATAAAATAAAAAACCATTCAGAACAGCCCGAAAAGAGGGAAGGGGCTGTTACTGAATGGTGCAGAGATATAAACTTAGAAACAACAAGACCCAATATAACGTGACGGATTTTGTTCTGTTTGTGTACCTTGAGAGTTTATTTTAACTATCCATTCTGCACGACTGTTTGCCCCGCTGTCATAGATAATCTTAAATCCCTTACATTTAGACTCATCATAATCAGGGATGCTTTCCAGTGTATATGAAACAATTCCCCACAATCTTTCAGAATAAGTATCTCCTTGATTATTGTGACGGAATTCTACCTGTAGTAACCCATTTTCATCCAGTTGAGTTTCAGAATTTAACACTAGGCTGATTCGGTGGCTGATGTTTGTACTTCCATAATATTCATATTGAATGTTCAGATGTTTCTGACTGATAGAAGCAGCTGTAATTTGAATAGGACTATTGCCAAATACATCTTCTATACCAATTCGTAAGTCATCAGCTTTTTTGGTTAATACTTTGTTTACTCTTACTAGTTCTACCTGCATACCTGTTTTTCCTTCTTTAGTTGTGTTTTCTGTATATTGAAAAACAGCAAGTATTCTTTGCCCCGTAGAATCTGTTTGGGTGGAAGTAATGAATCCGGGGTTAGTCGGAATTAATAATCCATATGAGTCAGATTCTATTGTTATGTCGTTTTCATCTGCATTGACAGTTCCCAGTGTCGGAAAAAAGGTTTCGGGTTCATTATCATCCAGACACGAGGAGAATAATGTGCAGCAGAGTAATATTCCAATAATTTGTTGTAAACAATTTCGTCGTTTCATGGCTGTTGCTTTTATAATCCGTTTATATAACGGATAAATTTACTTTTTACTGCATCTTAAATTGTTAAAAATAATTTAGAATAAAATTTATTTCTCTTTATGTGCAGTATTTTTGCCGCAAGGACATTTCATATTAAAATGCAGATGAAAGCCGATATGTCAGAGGAAGAATTGTCGTTGCAATGCCAACGGGGAGATATGCGGGCACGCCACACGCTGTATGAGCGCTATGGTGGGTCGCTCATGGCTATATGCCTTCGCTATATCGGTGACCGTGAAACTGCAGAAGATATTTTGCATGATGGTTTCTTGCGTATATTTCAATCTATCAAGCAGTTTTCTTATCAAGGTGAAGGCTCTCTCAAAGCTTGGCTTTCGCGGGTGATGGTAAATGAAGCATTAGGGTACTTGAGGAAGAAGAATACGCAAGTGCAGCAAGAGGTATTGATGACTGAAATACCTGATGTTCCTGATACTGATGACAGTGAGTTGGATGATATACCTCGTTCTGTGTTGATGAAGTTTATATCAGAACTTCCTGATGGTTATCGTACAGTATTCAATTTATATGTATTTGAAGATAAAAGTCATAAAGAAATAGCTTCTTTATTAGGGATAACAGAACATACTTCTTCATCGCAGTTCTATCGTGCAAAAAGCTTATTGATAAAGAAAATTAATGAATATAGAAAAAGGAAACTAGAATGAAAGAGGATGATAAATGGGTAGAAAACCTTCGCAATAAACTGGAGGATTATTCTGAACCTCTTCCTGATGCTTTGTGGGAAAGGTTAGAGGAGGAGTTGTCTGCGCCACGCGTCATTCCAATGTGGAGGACACGTCGCTTTGTTGCAGCTGCTGTTTTGGTCGTAGCCGTTTCGTCGTTGACGTTTTGGTTTATAAATTCTCCTACTGCCGATTATATGCGTAGTAATGAGGCGTTGGTTGAAGAATTAGACTTTTCATCAACTCCTGATGATGAGGTTTTATCTTCTTCTGAAAAGATATTTTCATCAGATAATTCAAAAATGGATTCTTCGGATCCGGTCGTAGCGTCTTCTCCGGCTAAAGTCTGTTTGGCGAAAATCGAGACACCTGAAAATCACAATCAGGAGGTTGTTGCTGAAAGTGAAATAATGTCTATAAAGGAAGAATATAAGGTAGAGGATAAGGAACAAGAAACCGGCAGTACGAATTATGACACTGATAAAAAACGGGCGTATCGTACTTTGGAAGCAGACCGTCGTCAAGTTAAGCGAAACCAAGAAATGCTGGCTATGGGGAAAGGTGAAAAGGACCGTAAGTGGTCGGTTGGTTTGTCTGCAGGAAATACTCCTTATTCTTCATCTCGCTCATTTGGAGGTATGAGCCGTCTGAATAGTCGGTCGCTTTATGCTACTCCTATAAATATGGGAGCCGTTTCTGAAAGTGATGAACAGACTGCTTATAGTCAGGTATTGCTTAATAACCGTGATTGCAGTTCTACTACAGATGTGAAACATAAAATGCCGGTAACAGTAGGTCTCTCGATAAAGTGGAATATTACTCGCGAATGGGCATTGGAAACTGGAATGAATTATACAATGCTTTCTTCGGAATTGCATTCCGGTTCAGGTTCATATATCGAAGAACAACAGAAATTGCATTATATAGGAATTCCTTTAAAAGTACATCGCTCAATATGGAATAATCGTTGGTTTTCATTTTATGCATCAGCCGGTGGAATGGTTGAAAAATGTGTATCAGGAAGTATGGATGCTGTATATGTAAACGGAAACTCAAATCGTGAAGTTGAACACACTTCGTTAAAAGTTAATTCTTTGCAATGGTCTGTTTCGGCAGCAGCAGGGGCACAGGTGAATTTTACTAAACACTTAGGATTATATGCTGAACCTGGTATTGCATATTATTTTGATGATGGCAGTCAGATTGAAACGATTCGCAAAGAACATCCATTCAATTTCAATCTTCAGTTTGGTTTGCGTTTCAGCTTTGAATAGAGCTGTTTTTGTTGAGCCTTACCTCTTATCTCGATAAAAATACTTATCTTTGTTCTTAGGAATAAGTTTTTAAAGTATGAAGAGTGAATTGAAAATATCGCCTTCTCTCTTATCTGCAAATTTTGCTAATCTGAAAGAAGATATCGAGAAGATAAACCATAGTGATGCAGACTGGTTGCATATAGATATAATGGATGGGGTTTTTGTTCCAAATATATCTGTTGGATTCCCTGTCTTGAAATATGTGGCAGAGCTGAGTGAAAAACCATTGGATGTACATTTGATGATAGTGCAACCGGAGAAATTTATTCGAGAGGTAAAAGAACTGGGCACCATGATGATGAATGTGCATTATGAGGCGTGTACTCATTTGCATCGTGTGGTGCAGCAGATAAAGGATGCAGGTATGCGTGCAGGAGTAACGTTGAATCCATCCACTCCGGTGTCAATGCTTACTGATATTATCAGTGATGTGGATATGGTGCTGCTGATGAGTGTTAATCCTGGTTTTGGAGGACAGAAATTTATTCCTCATACACTGACAAAAGTACGTGAGCTTCGTGAACTGATAGATCGTAGTGGCTCTCAGGCACTGATAGAGGTCGATGGTGGTGTAAATCTGGAAACTGGTTCACAGCTGGTTGAGGCAGGAGCGGATGTGTTAGTTGCTGGTAATGCAGTTTTTAAAGCTCCCGATATGGTTGACATGATTCGTCGTTTGAAGGAGCTAAAATAATAAAATGGTGAGTTCTCGTTTCACATTTTATCCTTTGTTCCGGTTGTCGGTAGCACTGGCAACCGGAATTTTTTTATCTGATGTGTTTGCTTTAGATGGAACTTACTTGTATGCACTTTGTTTTGTTTTTGTTCTGTCTGTTCTTTTGTCTTCTATATTTTACTTTTCGAAGACTTATCGGATTCGTTTCTTGTTTGGGATATCTGTTAGTCTAAGTTTTTTGCTTCTAGGAGGAATACTATTTGTTATATCATTGGAAAATATACATCACGAGTGGGATTCTGATAAAGCGGTGTATGTTGCTTTCGTATGTGATATTCCTCGTGTGAAAGGCAAGACTATTCAGGCAACTGTCAATGTGGAAAAAGTAAAAGATGTTGCTACAGGAAGTTGGAAACCGGTAAATAAGCAGGTACTTCTTTATTGGATGCCTGATTCTATGCAACCTCCATTACAATGTGGTGATCGAATGTGCTTTCGTGCACATGTCGGGATACCTATGTCTGATGCAGATTTTACGGGATTTGATTATGGACAATATCTTCAGCGACAGGGGATAAGTGGAACGGCAATAGTCTACTCCGGATATTGGCGTAAACTGCTTCAGCCGAGTACTCCAACATTTAAGATGCAGGCTTTGATGCTTCGAGAACAAATCGTTAAAAAGTTTCGTACATGGAATTTGGAAGATGATGTGTTGGCTATAATATCGGCACTTACTATAGGTGATAAATCAAAACTTACTCGTGAGATAAAAGCTACATACAATGCAGCTGGGGTTAGTCATATTCTTGCGCTTTCTGGTTTGCATATTGGTATACTATCGATGATTCTTTCGTGGCTGTTCTATCCTTTACGGCGGGTTTGTGGCGGAAAATGGATTGCAAGTTTTCTCATTGTCGGACTTTTGTGGGGATTTGCTTTCTTGTCTGGGCTGAGTCCTTCGGTAATAAGGGCGGTCACAATGTTTTCTGCGTATGTGGTAGCTTCTATCTTTTCAGAGGATCGCTTCTCGGGTTTTTCAGCTTTAACTTTGACAGCTTTTATAATGTTGATATACCAGCCCATGTATTTGTTTGATGTCGGTTTTCAGTTATCATTTATGGCTGTATTGGGCATTTTCTTATTTTATCCATTAATTGATAGTTTATTTGTAGTGCGAAATAAAATTGTTGCTTACTTGTGGAACATTATTTCTCTTTCTCTTTCTGCCCAATTAGCAACACTGCCACTTATATTATACTATTTTGGAACGTTTCCGGTTTATTTTTTGCTATCTAATCTTGTTGTTGCTCCAATAGCTGTTTTTATCCTGTCGGCTACGCTGCTGGCATTGGCACTTGGGGTGTTTCCTGTAGCCGCAAACTTTGTGGTACAGGGATTGGATTTTGCAGTACGGACTTTGAATGAGGTAATGGAGCAGATACAACATTGGTCGGGAGCACAAATTACATCTGCCTATCTTTCGGTATGGCAGGCATGGTTACTTGCTGTTGCAATAGTGACTTTATGGAGGTATGTTGTCTGTCGTAATGCACGTAGGCTGATTGTATTTCTACTGACTGTAAATGTTTTGATAGTGTCCTTTTTGTGGAAACAAAGGGAGCTGGCTGGTGCTTATATTTATTTGTCTCGTGCTGGAGTTTATACCAAATACGACAGAGATATTAATGAGTTGTCTTCTGCATCATGTATCTATAAGGTTAGAGATATTTGTATTGTTTTGGTCGATAATAATAAATGGAGAAAACAAAAGGCACTTTCTCCTTTGCATGTAGATTATGCTTATATATGCCGTGGATTTTATGGTTCTGTAGCTGATCTCAAACGGTTGTTTCAGATAAAACAAGTTGTTTTAGATACTTCGTTAGAAGACTCATATCGGGAAAAATTGAAACGAGAATGTGAAATCTATGGGTTGAATTATATCGATATGTCAGAAAAAGGTTCTTACGCTATTCTTCTGTAGATTAAGAATTAATTTGTATTTTTGCCATTCAATTTAATTCGTTTTTTTATGTTGACAAAAGTTATACTTCAAGCCAATATTGATAAGGTTGCTAAATATTTTGAACGTGCTGACAAGATAGTTATTGTAACTCATGTATCTCCTGATGGTGATGCTTTGGGCTCTTCGTTAGGATTACTTCATTTTCTGGAAACACAAGAGAAAAATGTACATATAATTGTTCCTAATGCTTTTCCTGATTTCTTACGTTGGATGCCTGGAGCAAAAGATATTATCCGCTATGACAAATATTCGGAATTTGCCGATGAACTTATAGCTGAAGCCGACGTAATTTGCTGTTTGGATTTCAATGCTTTATCGCGTATTGACGCAATGGCCAAACCTGTTGCTGCTTCTGCTGGGCGTAAGGTGTTGATCGATCATCATTTGAATCCAGAAGACTTCTGTCGTGTAACTATATCTCATCCTGAGATTTCTTCAACCTCTGAATTAATTTTTCGTTTGATTTGTCGGATGGGTAATTTTGAAGATATAACTCGTGAAGGAGCTGAATGTCTTTATACTGGTATGATGACTGATACGGGAGGATTTACTTATAATTCGAATAGCCGTGAGATTTATTTTATCATTAGCGAATTATTATCGAAAGGTATCGATAAGGATGAAATTTACCGTAAGGTCTTCAATACATATTCGGAAGATCGTTTACGCCTTATGGGGTATATTTTATATGATAAAATGCAGGTCTTCCCTCGCTTTCATGCTGCATTGATATGGCTTACCAAAGATGAGCAGAGTAAATTTCATTATGTGAAAGGAGATACTGAAGGATTTGTCAATATTCCACTGCAGATGAAGGGAGTTTGTTTTTCAGTTTTTCTCCGTGAAGATACTGAAAAAAATATGATAAAGGTATCATTGCGATCTGTAGGAACCTTCCCTTGTAATAAAGTCGCATCCGAATTTTTTAACGGAGGTGGACATCTGAATGCTTCTGGTGGAGAATTCTATGGAACGATGGATGAGGCTATTGAACTGTTTAAGCAGGCATTGGTGAAATATGAGGACTTGCTTAATAAGTAAAATCAGGAATTGATTTGGACTATATATTTCTTTTTTAAGCAGATCAAAGAATATACTGTCATAATTCAGTCTTAAAATGAAACTTAACTTTAAATGAAAATATGAAAAAACTAAAAGTACTGGTTTGGAGTATGTGTCTTGTGTTAGGGGCATGTGCAGTGAAGCCGACTACTGAAGTGTATACGTCGGAAAGAGGAACACAGTGGGAATGGAATAAAGGTACAATTGTCGTGCATACACCAGAAAGACCTGCTGGTCAGAAAAGTGTATTGGGACTGACTGTACCCAAAATGGACGTCGTTCGTGTTGGTTTTGTTGGGCTAGGTATGAGAGGACCTGGTGCTGTTGAACGTTTTACACATATTCCCGGTACTCAGATTGTTGCCTTATGTGATTATGAGCAGAAACGCGCAGAAGATTGCCAGAAATACTTGAAGGCAGCATCTCTGCCTAAAGCTGCAATTTATTCAGGTGAGAAAGGCTATGAAGAGTTGTGTAAACGCGATGACATCGATCTGGTTTATATAGCTGCCGACTGGTTACATCATTTTCCTGTTGCAAAATGTGCCTTGGAGCATGGTAAGAATGTTGCTGTAGAAGTTCCTTCAGCTATGAATCTGAAAGAATGCTGGGCTTTGGTCAATTTGAGTGAAACAAGTCGTAAGCATTGCTTTATTTTGGAGAACTGCTGTTATGACTGGTTTGAGATGAATACCTTGAATATGGCTCAGCAGGGAGTGTTGGGTGAGGTAATTCGTGCGCAGGGAGCTTATATCCATAATTTGGAAGCTTTTTGGGATTATTATTGGAAAAACGGTAAAGAAGATAAGTTAGGATGGCGTCTAGATTATAATATGAGACATCGTGGTGATGTGTATGCTACTCACGGACTTGGTCCTGTAGCACAGGCTCTTGACATTCATCGTGGCGATCGTATGGCGACATTGGTGGCTATGGATACAAAGTCGGTAGTAGGTAAGTCTTTGGTGGAAGAGCGTACAGATTCTGTATGCAATAACTTTCGTAATGGTGACCATACGACAACGCTGATTCGTACTGCTAAAGGAAAAGTTATCGAGATACAGCATAATGTAATGACTCCACAACCTTATAACCGTTTATATCAACTGACTGGTACAAAGGGATTTGCTAACAAATATCCGGTTGAAGGATATGCACTTGACGCTAAACAATTGGCAGCTTCGGGAGTACAACCTAAATTGGACGATCTTAGCTCACATGGCTTTTTGCCGCAAAAGGAAATGGAAGCTTTGGTAGAAAAATATCAGCATCCTATTCTGAAAAAATATGGAGAGATGGCAAAAGAAGTTGGTGGACATGGAGGTATGGATTTTATTATGGACAGTCGTCTTGTGTACTGCCTTCAGAATGGATTGCCATTGGATATGGATGTATACGATTTGGCTGAGTGGTGCTGCTTGGCTGAGTTGGGAGAACTATCTATGGATAACGGTTGTGCTGCTGTAGAATTTCCTGATTTTACACGTGGAGAGTGGAATGTAGTAAAAGGTTATAAGCATGCGTTTGCTAGTCCTGAGGACGAAGCTGCAACTGCTAAAAAAGCCGCTGAAATTACTGCAAAACTGAAACAGCAGGGAGCAAAAGAATGGGCAAATAACGAATAATCAAGATAGCGTGAACTGATGGAGATTTTAACTAGCATAATTTCTCATTTCCCCGAGGCTGGTGAAGTGAAAAAAATAAGTCCGTTGACTTCCGGTTTAATAAATAAGACTTATCTCGTGCAGACACTTGATGATTCTGTCTCTGATTATATATTACAGTGCATCAATCATCAAGTCTTTACTGATGTTGATATGCTTCAGCATAATATAGAAGTTGTAACAGCTCATATCCGTAAAAAGTTAGAAGAAAAACAGACAAAAGATATAGATAGGAAAGTGCTTCGCTTTTTGAAGTCGGATACCGGGAAGACATATTATTTTGATGGCAAAAAATATTGGCGGATGTGTGTCTTTATTCCGGATTCCCGTACACTGGATGCTGTTACCCCAGAATCTTCTTATCTGGTAGGCTTGAAGTTTGGTGAGTTTGAGGCAATGCTTACAGATTTGCCAGAACCATTGGGGGAAACGATTCCTGATTTTCATAATATGAAATTTAGGATGCAACAATTGCGTGAAGCTGTGCAGAAAGATGCTGTAGGACGTATGGAAAAAGTACGTTGTCTCGTGGATGAGATAGAGCGTGATACTGATGAAATGTGTTGTGCAGAACGTCTGTTTCAAGAAGGAAAATTACCAAAACGTATTTGCCATTGTGATACGAAAGTAAGCAATATGTTGTTTGATGATAAAGAGGAGGTATTATGCGTAATCGATTTGGATACAGTTATGCCAAGTTTCGTATTTTCCGATTTTGGTGATTTTTTGCGTTCTGCAGCTAATACAGCTCCTGAGGATGAGCCGGATTTGAATAAAATACATTTTAAATTCGATATATTCAAGCATTTTGCTAAAGGGTATATTGAGTCTGCTAAACATTTTCTGACTCCTTTGGAAATCGAACTATTGCCTTATGCTGTGACTTTGTTCCCATATATGCAGGCTGTGCGTTTTTTGGCTGATTATATTAATGGTGATACTTATTATCAGATTAACTACGCCGAGCACAATTATGTACGTGCATTGGCACAATATAAATTGTATAAAGAAACGAAAAAAAATGTGCCTGAGATGAAGGCTTATATAGAGACATTGGTAAAGTCATGATTTATTGATTGCTTATAGGTATATCAATGTGTGTTAAGGGCTGTTAATGCACTGTTGCCTTTTGAAATATATGAAGCAATTTGCTATTTTTGCGCCATAAATGATATGAAAATGAAAAAGATAAAACTGTTTTTTGCGGTATTCTGCACACTGGTCTTCTGTTTGCAAAGTTGTGATAACGGTAAGACTTATGCTGAGATGAAGGAGGAAGAAGCTGATGCTATCAACGCTTGGATTCTGAATCATAATTATCAGGTAATTAGCGAGAAAGATTTCTATAATCAGGATACAATTACGAATGAGAATCAGTTCGTATTGTTCGAAGAAAGTGGTGTCTATATGAATATCCTGCAGCAAGGGGAAGGAGATTCTAAATTGGCTGATGGATATTATGAAATAGCATCCCGTTACATAGAAGTTGCTATTCAAACTCGTGATGAGATGTTTAGCGCCGGTGATACACTTTCTGGAAATATGAATTTGTATAATTATCCTCTTTATACAGCTAACTCAAGCTGGAGTTTGCCGCAGTATATGCTTTATCCAGAGGTCTATAAATTGACGATAAGTGGTACATCATATTCGGCTGCATTTACTGAACGCTATCAGATGTATTCTATTTATGGTACGACCTCAGTTCCTTCAGGATGGTTGATCCCATTAAAATATATCAAACCATCTCGTACCGTATCTTCTGATAAAGTAGCACGTGTACGTTTGATTGTACCTCATGGACAGGGAACAAGTCAGGCTTCACAATATGTTTATCCTTGTTATTACGAAATTACATACAATTTAGGTAAATAATGACACTTATTAAATCTATATCAGGTATCCGAGGAACGATCGGAGGAAAAGCGGGGGAAGGATTAAACCCACTGGATATCGTAAAATTTACTTCTGCTTATGCGACTTTGATTCGTCGTACTTCAACAGTGAAAAGTAACAAGATTGTTGTAGGACGTGATGCTCGTATTTCTGGCGAGATGGTAAAGAATGTAGTTTGTGGTACATTGATGGGAATGGGCTTCGATGTAGTGAACATCGGTTTAGCTTCAACTCCTACTACAGAACTGGCTGTTATAATGGCTGGTGCATGTGGAGGTATTATTCTTACTGCAAGTCATAATCCCAAACAGTGGAATGCATTGAAACTGTTAAATGAGCATGGAGAATTCTTAAATGCAGCAGAAGGTGAAGAGGTGCTTCGTATTGCAGAAGCGGAGGCTTTTGAATATGCTGATATTGATCATATTGGTTCTTATATAGAAGATAATACATATAATGAGAAGCATATTGAAAGTGTATTAGCTTTGAAATTAGTTGATGTAGAAGCTATACGACGTGCGAATTTCCGCGTAGCAATAGATTGTGTTAATTCTGTAGGTGGTATTATTCTTCCAGAATTGCTTCATCGCTTAGGAGTACAGCAGGTAGAAAAGTTATATTGTGAACCTACGGGAAATTTCCAGCATAACCCAGAGCCGCTTGAGAAGAATTTGGGAGATATCATGAATCTGATGAAAGGCGGAAAAGCAGATGTGGCATTTGTTGTCGATCCGGATGTAGACCGTCTTGCTATGATTTGTGAAGATGGAACGATGTATGGTGAAGAATATACATTGGTAACTGTTGCCGATTATGTTTTGAAGCATACACCAGGAAATACGGTTTCTAATTTGAGTTCTACACGTGCTTTGCGTGATGTAACCCGTAAATATGGTATGCAATATAATGCAGCTGCAGTGGGTGAAGTGAATGTAGTTACGAAGATGAAAGAAACAAATGCTGTAATCGGTGGTGAAGGAAATGGTGGGGTGATTTATCCAGAATCACATTATGGACGTGATGCACTGGTTGGAATTGCTCTTTTCTTAAGTCATTTGGCGCATGAAGGCAAAAAGGTTTCTGAGTTGCGTGCTTCTTATCCCAATTATTATATTGCTAAGAACCGTATTGATCTTACACCGCAAACTGATGTTGATGCAATATTGGCAAAAGTGAAAGATCTCTATAAAGCAGAGGAGATAAATGATATAGACGGTGTAAAGATTGATTTCCCGGATAAATGGGTTCATTTACGTAAAAGTAATACAGAACCGATTATTCGTGTTTATTCAGAGGCTGCGACAATGGAAGCTGCTGATGAATTAGGAAAACAGATTATGGATATCGTATATAGTTTAGCGAAATAAAAGCGAGGGAAAAAAGTGTGATGCGAATTTTCGTGTCACACTTTTATTTTGTCCAAGAAGAATAGATTATCTATATAAAAATAAAAAAAGACACCCAGGAGTGGAAGCCTCCCAAATGCCTTATATCTGCGCTTTTAAGCTTTGTAGCGGGACCCGGGATTGAACCGGGGACCTCATGATTATGAAACGCGTATAACGTATTATCTTCCTATTTCTTATAATCCTATAACATAATATATTACACATCTTTTCAAGAGCGAATATAATATTTATTTTCATCCATAATCATACTGTTTCTTCTATTTTCCCCTCTATTTGTGCAATTCTTGTGCAAATTATTTTTGTTTGATTAATAATTGAATATCATTAATGATTATATTTATATTATTCTGTTCCTCATCAGGTATAGAATTTAGTTCCATTAAAGCAGATAAAGATTGTCCAAGTGTACTAAGTTGAGATTTAGCACTTCCCAATTTAAGACCTTTACCAGCTTGTTTTAATAATCGCAGGTCATATAAGTTTATCATTTCAGAATAAAAATCAAAATACTTTTCCAAAAATGGTTTATCTTTAAATGAAATATCCCATTCATCCATATCAATTATTTTACCATCTGATAAATATGCAATTACAACTAATTGCCTATAACTCAACTGTTCAATAATTTTCAATAAGATATTCGCTTTTTCAAAACTAATATCTACATTAAAACAGATATTTACCAATAGATTGGAATAATATGTTAACTTCTTTTCTTCGTATTCATCCCTAGATTTTAGTAAAGTCCCTTCAAGGAGCTTTTGAGCAGAAGAACTATCACTATTGTCACTAGTCCAAAAATTATCATTTCTAGGATATTCTCCTTGCTGTAATTTTATTTGTATTTTGTCTATTGCATTTGAGAAAGTATTTTTTACTCTATTTGACTCCTTCTCACTCAACATGCGTTTAGCAAAGTCTTTTATTGTCGTAGATAATGCAGGAGCAATTAAAGCTCCTCCAATAGCTCCTAATGGCCCAGTTGCTATAAGACCAATAGTTACAGATGCAGCTCCAGCAAACGTATCTGAAGCTACATCAATAATTTTGTTCTTTTGCTTTATATCCATTGTATACTATTTTTATTAGAATTACATATTTTCATTTTATAAATATGATAGCATTAATGTTCGATATATTTAATAGGTATTTCTTTATCTATCTCTCCACTATTAATATTGGTGTATGCAACAGAAATATTAGGTATATTTTTAATCCTATTATAGATTAATGGAAATAAAAGTCTTGTTTTTTCAGTATTCTTTTTTGTTCTTTTTCTTGATGACCATGGTTTAAAATCTTTGAAAAACAATTTATCAGGTTCTTCTATGTTGTATCTATACTTGCTAACAAAATACAATAGCTCATTAGATGCAGATATATATGTATTTGGTATTTTAGTATTAAATTCTTCAAAGAATTTTTTGATACTAAAATGATTTTCTGGATTAAATTTTAAGTTTAAGATTTTAATAAGGTTTTTATAACTATTTTCATCTATATAAGGAGTAACTTCAAATCCATTCTTAATTTCTATCCATAATTGAAAAGTACTTTGTCTTTGAATGAATCCTAATTGATATGGTATTGTTGATATATCAAAAAATATTTCAAATGATACCTTATTTACTTGATACTTAAAAATACCATAAGTAAGATTATTCCTTTTTATGGATATATAAAGCGGTTTTAATCCTGTTAATTTCATATATTCATCAATAAATCAATAAAATACTCTTCATGCTTATCTCTACCCAAATCGAACACATTATATTCTTTTGTATTAAAAGCATAATTCATTACCTTTCTACAGATTTCATCTGTTTCTTGTACTATCATTGTCAATTCCTTTATTTTGTCTGTTTTAAATCTATCTCCGTGTACAACCTTTGACCGAAACGAATAAGCCTGTTTTAAAATCTTAAAGATGTGTATTCTCTCCTCCTTATTTTTTGATAAAAATAATGCAACACGTTCCGAAAGTTTATGTGACAGTTCTGTACTATCATTTAAAAATAAACACTCTAAGCATGAACAATAACTTGTTATTTTTAAACCTAAATCGCTACAATTTCTTGCGTTTTGAATATAATAATTAGCAATTGTAATTCTATGGTGATTTTGAATATTTACAGATTGAATTCTTTCTGTTTCTATTTTCATATTATTTCTTAAGAATATTGCGGCTTGATTCAATTCTTTTGTTGAAAATGTAACATTTGAACATTCTCCTTTACAATCATATCTAGTAACACAGATTCTATTACTTGAATAGTGTGTTGTATAACCATAATTTCTTTGATATTGTAAAAATCCTAATTCAAAATCAACAGCATTATCCTTTATACTCCATAATCCAAATAAGAATGAAGATAATATACAAAGATGTTCATCTAAATATTCAATTGGAGATATTACATTTTCATCGAAACAACTTTCACAGAATGCAATTAAAGGTGCTTTTTGTGTCAAATATTCATATTCTATATTTCCTATAGCCTCCTTTAGGCCTCTATTAAGATAGGTTTTAATATCACTCAGTTTATTCGTTATTTTCAATATTGGAAACGATTCATTTATTTCATTCAAATTTAAAGTAATAGCTTTTGACAAATCGTTACATGCTATATTATTTAACGCACATAAAAAAACAGACTTCATCATAAAATAAATAATTTATTTGTTTCAAGAATAAATAGTTTTTAATGACAAACAAATATATAATCAAAATTATAAAAAGTAATATTTTAACAAACAGATTTTCAAGAACAATATTCATTTTAATATCCTAATGATTTTCATTTCAAATTTGTCAGTTTAATTTCAGACATCATGTAAAAAACACTTAAAAATCCGTCAACACCCCATTTCACTTATATTTTCCCAAAACAGAGGATATATAGCAGGTAAGCAATTCCGCTTACAATTAAACTATTAAAATATGACTAAATCAGTAATAAACGGAGTTGTTGTATCTGTATTTCTTGATACACGAACGGTAAACAAAAAAGGAACTTATCCTGTAAAAATAAAAGTCTATTTTCAAGGAAAACCAAAGTATTACCCAACAGGAATCTGCATGAGCACTAAAGAAGAGCTTGAAGAGGTTCTTGAAAGTAAGTCGAAAAAGAATATTGAAATACAGGATATAATCCATAAAGAGTTTAACAGAATTTCAAAGAATATTAATATTCTTGTAGAACGTGGAACTTTCTCATTCAGCAATCTAAATAACATGCTTGGAAAAAATATTGGGGGAACTTTGAATGAAATGATTTCCGCAAAAATTAAAGAGCTTGAGAATGAAGAAAAATTTGGAACTTCCGCGTTTTATAAAGGAACTCTTTCTCTGCTCAAACGTTACATAAAACACGATGTTCCTATAAAGGAAGTAACAGTTGAATGGCTAAACGGCCTTGAGAAATTCATATTGAAAACAGCAAATCAGACAACTGTAGCGATGAACATGAGAAACATTCGTGCCACTATGAATATAGCTAAACAGGTGGGAGTTATCAGAGAATCAGATTATCCTTTCGGCAGGGGCAAATACCAGATTAAAGAAAGTTCAGGAAAAAAGAAAGCACTCAACAAGAAACAGCTTAAAGCCATTGCTGAATATAGTGATGGAAGCATGACTACTGAATTTTATCGTGATTTATGGCTGTTTATTTACTTCTGTAACGGTCTGAATGTTGCAGACTTGATAAGTCTTAAATTCTCAGATATTCAAAACGGTGAAATATCATTTATCAGAAAGAAGACAAAAGACAGGACACGTGATGTAAAACGAATCTATGCAGCGATAACACCTGAAATGTATTCAATAATCAATAAATGGGGAAATGACCCTAAAAAAAGTATCTATATTTTCCCGTTTTTAAAACCTGGTGACAGTGCGTGGGAACATGAGAAGAAAAAGAAAAATCTCACAAAACTGATAAATAAAAGAATGAAAATGATAGGTGAGAAACTAAATTTGGGAAAGATAACAACCTACGTTGCAAGACATACCTATGCAACTGTATTAAGAAATGAAGGTGTTCCAATTTCAATAATATCACCAATGTTGGGACATAGCAGTGTTACAACAACAGAGATATACCTTGCAGATTTGGAATCTGAATACAGAGCCAAAAATGCAAGCCTATTGAGCTTTTAAAGGCATATATAAGCTCTATACGAGCCATATTTTGATGTTCAGCCCGATACTCCTGATTGCAGAGGAATCGGGTCTTTTCATTGTTAAATTACTGGTACGAGGGATTGAAACATATCTTGAACAGTTAAAGTCATGTTAAAATTTGGAAATCGTTTATATTTTGGAAAAAAAGAGGATATATGTAATGTCTGATGATTCAATGACTAATGAAATTATAAACATCAAATATAAAAGACTTATGACACAGAAGAAAAAGAATCAGAATGAACAAGAAGTGAAAACCAAAGCCACTAAATCCAGAAGGAAGTCAAGCAAAAAAGAAATCAATCCTCAAAACGTAGATTTATGTGTTCAAGAAGAAACAGTACAAGAAAATCCTATTGATGAGAATATAGAAGATGAAGAATTCACCTTTGTAACTGAAGAAATCCTTGACACTATAAAACCTGATGAAGACTGCGAAGAAGAATGTAATCCTGAATATGATGCAATACTTGCAAAGTTCGACAAGACACTTGAAGAAATTGATGAACGCTTCAAATCAAACGAAGAACTTACAGAAAGATTGCTTAAAGAGCATCAAGAATGTGAATCTTTTATAGATGAATTTCTTAATGAGGATGATTGACTAAATTTGTAACCGCAACAGTCTCTTTATGAGATGAAACATTTGTAATGTACCTTATTTTTCGTAATTTTGTATCGTCATGCAAAACATGACAGACATGTTAGAAATTTAAGGTACACGAAAGTGTTTAACTGATTCTCCGGAATAAAGTCTGGTAAACTATTAACGAACGAGAATGAGTAAACATCTCTCGCGTCATATCCGTATATGGCGTGGGGAGACTGTTGCTTGTTTTAGTTCAAGGGTTTTACCAGAGCCTTTTCCGTAAAATGAGTTAACAGCCCTCACGCTTTCTTTATTTATAAACTTCTTCTTTTGTGGGCTGGGAAGAACGGAATAAATACTGGTATATGAAAAAGTTTTTATTAATGCTTGGTGCGGTAGCTTTTATGACTGCATGTAAAGATGATGGTTCCGGTAATGGTGGTTCTATTAATTATGAAGAGGGATATAAATATCTGACAAGTCTTAATGTCAGTGATGCAAAAATGATTTATCAGAAAACAGCTACAGGAAGAACAAGAGCTGAAACTGGAGATACTTATTACAAAGTTGATTTATCTGGAAACGAAATAAAACTTTCAATAAAGGGAGAAGATGGTCAGGACAATAATATCAACATTAGTAAAATCGTAAAACTTAGTGATAAGGTAATCCTTGTAAATCCAATCGCACAAGAAGTTTTGGATTTGTTTTATAAACCTGTAGGAAATGATTTAGAAATAAACCTCAGTTATCAAAGCACTGAATACATGTCAATAGTTAATGTGGAAACAGAGAAACTATACAGATGGCCAAAAGATATTCAGATAGATATTTATAACGGAACTTTAAAATCCCGACAAGACAATAAAGGTAATATTTACTTTACATCGGGTAATTTCTCATATAATCAGATTTACAAACTTATTGTTTCAGATTTTACTATGCAGTCAATGTTGCCAGAAGGACAGGAGTTCACAAACTTTGATGTAACAGGTGATGGCTTTATCATGTATTGGAATGATAATGCTGATAATAAAAACTATAAAGTAAAATGCCCAGGAGGTAGAATTTATCCCATTACCGATGTTCCTTTTATGATAAAAGATGAACTTTATTCATATAAAGATAAAAAGATTATCAAATGGGAAACAATTGGTAATAATGAAATGAAAGAAACAGAGGTATGTGAATTTAATAACTTACCTGATGATGTTACATCAAGTGATAAATATGAAATTATACAGGTTCTAAATAATTATGCAAAAAACACAGTTCTGTTACATGACAATTGGGGAAGTTGGTATGAATTTGACGGAGAAACATATAGCAAAGTAGAAATCCCACAAGATTTTAATTGGTATGAGCTTGAGCCTGGTTGTTTTTATACAAACAAAGCATGGTACAGACAAGATAATACACATTTCAACAAGTTAAGCATGAATGATTATCAAGTTTCAGAATTTCAAGTTTTAGACTATGAAATACAGAGTATTTCTACAAGTTCTGAAAGTTCAAATATAACATTTACCGGTATAAGATACATGGATGGTGCAAACATTGTAGGAACTATAAATGAATCAAATGAAATAGTGGAGAATAAAGTTTCAGAAAACGGTGAAAAAATCATCAATCTTATCCCATTGAATTAATCATTACATTAATATAGGGAAATCCTTCTGTTGCTCGTGCAATGGGAGGATTTTTTTGTTTTATACATATCATTATGGCAATAAAAATAGAATTTTATCAACTGATAACCCCTGTACATATAGCAAAGAAATATTTTCCGAAACAATATGAAAATGAATCTTGCTGGAATGATGGAGTTATATGTACACCAATGGGAACAATGAATTCCTTTGACATAAGCTCCATTATCAGAGAATGTGAAAGATTGGGATTAAGAAGATTCAAAGAAGAAAACGGAGAAAGAATCATCGGAGATTATTATATAGGTACTCAATCCGGACTTGACGACACATTCCAGTACAAGAAAAGCAACTTGATTAGAGTTTATAATGGTGTAGCATGGAATCCGTCTTGTCCACTTGGCAATGATATTCCCTATAAGTTTCCTTGTTTTCATGCAGGATTTTATTACGAATCCAGACAAGTATGGGAAGAAGCCAAACAAGCCTTGTCCGCATTCAACAAGATATTGGACGAACACGAGCCGAAACAATTATCAGGCACAGAGGATGATTTACTCCTCAAAATAATTTCAGGCTTACCCAGTCAGACACCTTACGACAGCTTTTTCCATGAACTATCACGAAAGACAATGGAACAGGAATTTATCGAATATCGAAAACGAAACAACATCTAATCCGCATCCATTATCCCATAAATCATCATCTTTCATATACCCTCGTACCGGGTAGATAACCTTTTCAAGATACGACAGAAACATATCCCCAATCTGAAATGAGGCTGTTTTCGTCTCCCATATTGAGCTTTTTCCCTCTCCCCTATACCCAATATAAGGGAGCAAGAACTTAGCTCAAATATGGAAGAATAAATTCAAAGTAAAATATTTTTACATAATGAATAAAATGAACTATTTTATATAAAAGTTTTTTTATACGAATAACTATTTAAAATATAATATAGTATGTTGTAAAAACACTTCATTTTGTTCATTCTTAAATATTTAACTATATGTCAAGAATGAAATAGAGTCTTCCATATCTGAGTTTTGTTCGGGCTTAGTTTTGATAAAGATAGTCGGATAAAGGGGATAACCTTCAACATATGTATCTTTACTATTCTTTAGTTCATCAATATGGGGAGTATAACTAATTCCACAACCATAGATTGTTAAAATATTTCCTTTCCTATGTCGCTTTCTTAAATTATAAGAATGTGATATAACCTTGAATTTATAATCTCCAAGATACTTCAAATCAATAAAATAACGTGGAAACCACCCGATTCTATAAGTCTCTCCTTTTTTCATTCTCTCTACTACAAAGTCTTTCGGATTAAATAGTGTGTCTTCTGTGATTACTTCTCTTTTAAGAATCCTACAAAAGTCACTCCAACATTCATATCCCAAAGCTATACAGATTATATCTAATGTACTTTCATTGGGGGGATTTCCTTTTATTTCTTTATTTGTTATACCTTCTTCTTTCCAATAATATCTAAGAGTACGTTCTGATATAGTAGGAAGTTTTCCATTATCATCCAGTTCCTCAGTATTATGTTTTCTTTTACGAGCATACTCGTTATCAATTATATTCTTTGCTCGAGTAACGTTATATAGGTGTACTCCGAAGTTATCAAAAAAATAATTATCCAGTTCTTTTATTAAATCCCAAAAATCTTCTGATATGCTTCTTTTCATGATAAATGTTAAAAATAAGTTAATATCACCGATGAGAACAAGTCTGCACAACTCTGCACTCACATTCAATTTACTTTGCTGTCATAATCAACAAATATAAGTAATATGAATAATAAAGTAACTTTTGAGACATTACCGTCAGCCGTTATGGAACTGACAGAAAAGGTAGATTTGCTAATCAGTATGTTTAGCACAAAAATAGAAAAAAGGGAGGAAATTCCAAAGTATATGAATACGGAAACCGCTCTTGAATATTTGAGAAAGACTGGTCTAACTATAAGCAAGTCAAAATTATATAAGTTAACCGCTTCAAATAGCATACCTGTCTATAAAGAAGGAAACAGCTTGTTCTTTACTCAACAAGAGCTTGACAAATGGTGTGAAGAGAATATTCAAATCAAATTGAATAAAGAAAGATTTTTATCAACAATTAAAAAATACAATTATGGGAAATGATTTATTTTTAAGCAAAATTGAAAGTAACGATGAAATTTTAGAAGGTAATGCAGTAGATAGTTTTGTATATTATACTACGGCATACAGAAAACGGATAGATAAGTATTTCATGTTGAAAGACGTTCTTGAATCTGTTTTTACAATTGATTTCTTGCTTGCTTTTTATAAAGATAAAGAGAAGAGAAAACTTATCTATAATTTGAGAAAGGATATCGAAGAAAAAACAGAAAATGCCCAAAATGCTAAGGACATATTAAAAAATTTAGACCCTACAACAGAATGTAAAATATCTATTATCATTGAATATCTACTTCGCCTTTTTGAAAAGAAAAATTCAGGATTGGCTGTAATCAATGGCAAAGTGTATTTTTACAATGGATGTTATTGGGAAATAATGGAAGATGATTTTGTAAAGCACTTTCTGTCTTTTGTAGCTGAAAAAAGTGGCTTGCCTCATTTCCAGGTAACTAAGGTTAGATTTATGGAAGCTTTATTCAAACAGCTTCTGTCTTCCTCTGTATCACCTGTTCCGGAAAAAACGAAAGAGGTAAAAATAAATCTGCAAAATGGAACTTTTGTATGTAATGATGGAAGTTTTGAAATTCGTTCATTTTCTCCAGATGATATGCTTACATATCAGTTACCATTTGATTATAACCCAAATGCCAAAGCCGAAAAGTTTACTGAATATTTGGAATATGTTGTTCCTGAAAAAGAAGCAAGAATGGTAATTGCAGAGTATATTGCTTATGTCTTTGCAAAACATCTTAGGTGGGAAAAATGTATGGTACTTTATGGAAGCGGATGTAATGGAAAATCAGTTTTGATTGATGTTATATCAGCTCTACTTGGAAAACAGAACGTGTGTAATATACCATTGGGCAGATTGTGTGAAGCAAATGGGTATTATCGTGCTGAAATGGGGAATTATCTGTTAAATGCCTGTTCGGAAATGGGAAGCAAAGACAGTGACCCGGAAATGGTAAAGCAATTATTCAGTAACGACCCTGTAAGTGCACGTTCACCATACGGAAAGCCTATTACAGTTTCTAATTATTGCCGTTTTCTGTTCAGTACAAACTACATATCAAATAAAGATATGGAACAGACAAACGGGTTTTTCAGAAGGTTTTTATTTGTCATGTTTGAAGTGACAATTCCGGAATGGAAAAAGAATCCGAACTTAGCTAAAGAAATAATAGAAGATGAACTAAGCGGAGTATTCAACTGGGTGCTTGAAGGTTTGCAAAGGATATTAGAACCTGGAAGACAAGGATTCACATATTCCGCACAAATAGATAAGGCTAACAGAGAATTTGAAAGAAACAGTAACAGTGTTGCTTTGTTTATGTCAGAAAAATATCTACAGCCTTCAAGTACAAAACATAGAGACGCAAAAGAGTTGTATAATGAATACAAGTTTTTCTGTGAGGAAAATCGCTATGGTGCTGTAAGCAAACAAGAGTTCTTAAGAAGGCTTGAAACTCAATTAAAATATTTCATCAAAAGGAAAGCAACAAACAATGCTACATGGGTATATTGTGAAGAAATCAAGAATACCGAAAAAGAGGACAACACTCTTGTTGGCAGATTAGAAGCAGAAGGTATTATAAACTCTAATAAAAGGAAATATTTATGATACAGAATTTAAAAGTTTCATTGTATAGCCGTAAGGATATTATAGTTCCTACAAGAACTGTCAATATTTGGGAATGGTTGTTACATAAAAATGAATATACTCCTATAGTCGAGAAGTTGAGAAATACCTCAAATGATAAGGAGAGGAAACGCTTGAAAAATTCATTGCCGGCTATAACGGTAAGCGGAATATTTTCAAAACGTAGAGCAGATTGTATGATAAGTCCTTCTAATTTAATCTGTATTGATATTGACGGGAAAGATAACCCGTCAGTATCAGATATGGAAGTCTTAAAAGCGAGATTGGCTAAACTGCCATACATTATGTATTGTGGACTTTCTGCAAGTGGTAAAGGAGTGTTCTGTATTATTCAATACGATGATTTTGGGAATCATAAACTTTACTTCAACGCTTTGCAACAGGAGTTTAAGGAAATGGGAATTATCATTGATTCAAGTTGTAGTGACATTTGCAGGTTACGTTTCTATTCGTATGATGAACACCCTTATGTAAATTGGAACGCAGAAGTATATACACATACTTTGGAAAAATCCAATACTACACATTTGAAATCAAAGGAAGTCATTCCAAAGAACAGTCCCGACAGACAAACTTCAAATGAAACTCCCCAATACCTATCTCTTGAAGAAGCATTGTTGCAACCCTCCAACCTTGATTTTGCAAGTACCACTCCATTAAGTAAAACCGAAGAAATGGAAAGATTGTTGAATCTGGTTATTGAAAGGAAGATTGATATAACTCAAATTTATAACGATTGGATAAAAATAGGTCTTGTAATAAAAAATCTGTTTGGAGAGAAAGGACTTGATTTATTTTTGAAAGTTAGTAGTTTTTATCCCGATTATAGTCAGGAAGAAACTGAAAGTAAATACTTAGAACTAAATGAAAAAAGATATAGAGTGAATACTCAAAGCCTGTTTGATATAGCGGCTAAATATGGAATATATAGATAACCATTAAAAACAATATTATTATGAACAAGAAAGTAAAAGACAAAAAAGGAAGTAAGTTTTTATTCGATAAGGAGTTTTCTAAAATGTCAGATACCCATTGCATTATTGTAGATAATTCCGGTCATGGCATTAGTCAAATAGGAGAAATATTAAAGCACTTAAAAACAAGAAAATCGTGATGAGAGCACCACTCATTCAAATTTATTGCGATATGGAGGGATAACTACCGGTGTGTAGATTATCCCTTTTCTTATATCCATTTGTGCAATTTTTGTGCAAGAAGATTCGTTCTCATACAATATATATAATGTAAGCCTCATCATCGGACATCTTCAAGCAGTGTGCATAACATATCGTTAAGAAAGAGAAAGTAAATTGAAGAAAAGCAAAGAAAGATATTTTTGAGGTAGTTTTTTCTTACGATTTCATTGATTATCACCATTTTACCTCAACTTTTGTGCAAAATCTGTGCAAGGAGCTATATAAATAAAAAAGACATCTAAGAAATATGCTTTCTTAAATGCCTGATAACCAGTTTGTTTTGTCTTGTAGCGGGACCCGGGATTGAACCGGGGACCTCATGATTATGAATCATGCGCTC